>Ga0255777_10002593_pt1 | contig 15953 bp, 10 predicted proteins | sample 101ome_15_FD_179975 | JGI IMG/M metagenome (GOLD analysis project Ga0255777, IMG submission 179975) | Coastal salt marsh microbial communities from the Groves Creek Marsh, Skidaway Island, Georgia - 101402AT metaG (version 2) | ecosystem: Environmental > Aquatic > Marine > Intertidal zone >...
CTGCCATTTTACTTTGAAGCTCTAAATCTTTATCTTTTGCGATTTTATTATATTTTTGTCTACTTTTTCCACTGCCAGCTGGAATTAATCTACCGACAATCACATTTTCCTTTAAGCCCATCAAGTCATCAGCTTTTCCCTTAATTGATGCATCAGTTAAAACACGTGTAGTTTCTTGAAAAGATGCAGCTGATATAAATGACTTAGTTTGTAGTGAAGCTTTAGTAATTCCTAACATAACCGGGTCAAAACTAATTTGTTTTTTTCCATCTTCTTTTAATTTTAAGTTTAAATGTTTTGCATCAATTTTATCAAGAATTTCCCCTGCAAGTAAATTGCTGTCACCTGGATCTTTCACTTCTAATTTTCTTAACATTTGTCTTCAAATTACTTCAATATGCTTATCGTTTATTACTACACCTTGTAATCTATAAACATCTTGAACCTCGTTAACAAAATAATCTGTTAATGCTTCAATACCTAATATTCTTAATATATCGTGAGGAGCCGGACTTCCATCAAGTAAATATTCTCCTTTTGAAATTTTTTCTCCAGGATTATAATTAATTTGTTTTCCTTTGGGTATTAAGTAATTAGATTCTGAACCATCAGTACCTTTAATTGTTATTTTTTGTTTTCCTCTTATTTCTTTGCCGAAAATTATTTCACCGTCATTTTCTGCAATGATAGCACCATCTTTTGGTTTTCTTGCTTCGAACAATTCAGCTACCCTAGGTAAACCTCCAGTGATATCCTTTGTTTTAGAAGTTGCTTTAGGTAGTCTTGCTAAAACATCACCTGCATTAACTTTGTCTCCATCAGAAACAGATAAAATAGTTTCTGGAGACAAATAATATCTAGCTTCATTGCCGTCAGCTTTTAGAACAACTTTATCACTACTATCTCTTAGGGTAATTCTAGGTTTTAAGTCCAAATTCTTAGATTGTGATCTCCAATCTAAAACTATTTTTGATGAAATACCTGTTGCTTCATCAGTTTTATCCGCAATCGAAACTGCGTCAACCAAATCAACATAATTTGCAATTCCTGAAGTTTCGGCAATAACTGGTACTGTGTAAGGATCCCAGTCGCAAATTTTTTGTCCTTTTTTTATTTGATCATCTGGCTTGACATAAAGCTTTGATCCATACGGAACTTTAAAAGATGCAAAAACTACTCCATCTTTTTCAAGTGTAATTTCTATATTCCTTCCCATAATGATAAGGTTTTTTGTAGAATCCTCTACCAAGTTTTTGTTAGAAATTTTTAATACTCCTGAGTCCGGTGCAGTTATTGATGAATCGTCTTTAATTTGAGCGGTTCCGCCGACATGAAATGTTCTCATTGTTAACTGTGTTCCAGGTTCACCAATTGATTGTGCTGCAATCATACCAACACATTCACCAATAGAAACTGGTATACCTCTTGCTAAGTCTCTTCCATAACATTTAGAGCATACACCTTGATTGCTTTCGCAAGTCATAACTGAATAAACATTGCAGCTTTTAATACCAGCTGCTTCAATTTCTTCACACTTGAATTCATCAATCATTTCATTTTTCTTAACTATAACTTCTCCAGTTAAAGCGTTTTTAATATCATCTGCAGCATTTCTACCTAATGCTCTTTCCGATAAGCTCACTACTACGTTACCACCCTCTATAATTTCTGAGATGGTTATAGATTTTTTAGAACCACAATCTTTTTGGGTAATTATAACATCTTGTGATACATCGCATAATCTTCTTGTTAAGTAACCAGAATTTGCTGTTTTTAGTGCTGTATCAGCTAAACCTTTTCTTGCACCGTGTGTTGACGTAAAATATTCAAGAATAGTTAAACCTTCTTTAAAATTTGATATAATTGGAGTTTCAATAATTTCTCCAGATGGTTTTGCCATTAATCCTCTCATTCCAGCTAATTGCTTCATTTGTGCGGGTGATCCTCTGGCACCTGAATCAGCCATCATAAATACAGAATTTGATTTAACTCTACCTTGACCGTCTTGCTGAGGGCTGGATATAATTTCCATCATTTCTGATGCAATTTTGTCTGTACATTTTGACCATTGATCGATAACTTTATTATATTTTTCCCCTCTAGTAATCAGTCCTTCTGCATATTGATTTTCGTATTCCTCAACCATCTTTTTAGCTTCAGAAATTATTTGTTCTTTACTGTTTGGAATAATTAAATCATCTTTTCCAAAAGAAATTCCAGCTTTAAAAGCGTTCTTAAAACCAAGTGCCATGATCTTATCACAAAACATAACTGTTTCTTTTTGACCACAAAACCTAAATACAATATCAATAACTTCTGATATTTGTTTTTTTGCAAGCACTCTATTTACTAGATCAAATTTAATGTTTTTATTTTTAGGTAAAACATTTGCCAATAAAAATCTTCCTGCTGTACTTGTAAATTTTAAAAACTTTTGATTCTCTTTTTCATCTTTTGTTTCAAATCTTGAAATTATTTTTGTATGAATATTTATGTCGCCATTTTCTAATGCTAGTATTATTTGGTCAGTATTTAAAAAATAACCTTGCGGTTTGTCATCTTTTTTTTCTAATGGTTCTTGTGACAAATAATAAATACCTAAAACCATATCTTGAGATGGCACAATAATAGGTTTTCCATTTGCAGGATGTAAAATATTATTTGTAGACATCATTAAAACTCTTGCTTCTAATTGAGCTTCAATACTTAATGGCACATGTACTGCCATCTGGTCTCCATCAAAATCTGCATTAAAAGCTGCGCATACTAACGGGTGAAGTTGTATAGCTTTTCCTTCAGTTAGAATTGGTTCAAACGCTTGAACACCTAGCCTGTGAAGTGTTGGTGCCCTATTAAGCAGTACAGGATGTTGTCTAATAACATAGTCTAAAATATCCCATACTTCTTGTTTTTCTTTTTCTACAATTTTCTTAGCTTGTTTGATGGTTGTAGCATAACCTAACTTATCTAACCTCGCATACACAAATGGTTTAAATAATTCCAAAGCCATCTTTTTTGGTAAACCGCACTGATGTAATTTTAACTCTGGACCAGCAACTATCACTGATCTTCCAGAATAATCGACACGTTTTCCTAAAAGGTTTTGTCTGAAACGACCTTGTTTCCCTTTTAACATTTCTGCTAATGATTTAAGTGGACGTTTTCCAGTTCCAGTAATAACTCTTCCTCTTCTTCCATTGTCAAATAACGCATCAACTGACTCTTGAAGCATTCTTTTCTCATTACGCACAATTATATCTGGTGCCCTAAGATCCATAAGTCTTCCTAAACGATTGTTTCTATTTATTACTCTACGATACAAATCATTAAGGTCTGAAGTCGCAAATCTTCCGCCATCAAGTGGTACTAACGGCCTCAACTCTGGTGGAATAACTGGTAAAGTAGTTAAAACCATCCATTCAGGTTTATTACCCGAGTCAGCAAATGATTCTAAAAGCTTTAATCTTTTAATAGTTTTTTCTAAAACAACTTTTGAATTAATTGTTTTAATCTCTTCTCTTAATCTATCTCTTTCTTGTTCAACATCAATGTTTGCCAAACACTCTCTAATTGCAGCCGCACCAATTCCAGCTGAAAATTGGTCTTCGCCATATTCATCTTGTGCTTTTAAATATTCTTCTTCTGAAATAATCTGGTTTTTTTCTAATTTGGTTAGACCAGGTTCAATAACAATAAAATTTTCGTAATAAAGAACTTTTTCCAAATCTTTAAGTTTCAGATCTAAAGAAAGTGCTATCCTGCTTGGTAAAGACTTCAAAAACCAAATATGCGACACTGGAGTAGATAACTCAATATGGCCCATTCTTTCTCTTCTGACATTTGACTTTGTTATTTCTGTTCCACATTTTTCACAAATAATTCCTCTAAATTTCATACCCTTATACTTACCGCATAAACATTCATAATCCTTTACTGGACCGAAAATTCTTGCACAAAACAAACCATCTTTTTCAGGCTTAAAAGTTCTATAATTTATAGTTTCGGGTTTTTTAATTTCTCCAAAAGACCATGATTTTATTTTTTCTGGGCTAGCCAGGGAAATCTTAATTTTGGAAAAGTCTTGTTTGTTTACTTTTTTTGAAAATAAATTTGTTAACTCTTTGCTCATTTAATTTAACTCCAAATTAAGTGCTAATGATCTAATCTCTTTGACTAAAACGTTAAAAGACTCGGGAATTCCTGATTCAAAATCGTCATCACCTTTTACAATTGTTTCATAAACTTTTGTTCGTCCTGCTACATCATCTGATTTTACAGTTAATATCTCTTGCAATGTATAAGCAGCTCCATAAGCTTCAAGTGCCCAAACTTCCATTTCTCCAAACCTTTGGCCGCCAAACTGTGCTTTTCCTCCTAAAGGTTGCTGAGTAACTAAACTGTAAGGACCTGTAGATCTTGCATGTATTTTATCATCAACCATGTGGTATAATTTTAACATATAGATAATTCCAACTGTAACGTCTCTATCAAACTTTTCACCAGTTCTTCCGTCATACAATGTTGTTTGGCCACTTTCTGGTAATTCTGCAAATTTTAACATACCTGTTACATCTTCCACGCTCGCTCCATCAAAAACAGGTGTAGCTATAGGGATACCATTGGATAGATTTTTTAATAAATCATTAGTCTCATCCTCTTTTAGTTTTTTTATTTCTTTTTCAATATCGGTATTATTATAAAATTTAGCTAACGCATCTTTAGTTTGTTCAAAAGTTTTTTGCTTATCTTTATATTCATTGTAAAGCTTATTAACTTTTTCACCTAATTCAGAACATGCCCAGCCTAAATGAGTTTCTAAAATCTGCCCTACATTCATCCGACTTGGTACACCAAGTGGATTTAAGCAAATATCTACAGGCTTACCATTTTTCATATAAGGCATATCTTCGGCTGGGACAATTTTACTAATCACTCCTTTATTACCATGTCTTCCTGCCATTTTATCTCCTGGTTGCAGCTTTCTTTTCATTGCAACAAATACTTTTACCATTTTCATTACACCTGGAAGAAGCTCGTCACCTCTTTCAATTTTATCTACTTTATCTTCAAATCTATTTTGTATATCTTTTTTTGCCTCGCTGTATTGCTCTTTTAATGAAGAAAGATCATTATTACATTTATCATCTTCGAGTTTTAATTTAAAAATATCAATAAGTGACAAAATTTTAATTTCTTTTTCACCTAATTTTGTTCCTTTTGAATATATTTTGTAATTTTCAGATAGAGATGTTTTTGACAAAATTTGTTGAGCTCTGATTTTTATATTAAGCTCTAAAATTGTTTCTTCTGCCTGCTTGTCAGACATAACAGACTCGATCTCGGACTTTTCTATTGATAAAGCTCTCTCATCTTTTTCAATACCATGTCTATTAAATACTCTCACTTCCACAATAGTCCCACCGGTTCCAGATGGCATTTTTAGAGATGTATCTCTAACATCTGTTGCTTTTTCACCAAAAATAGATCTTAATAATTTTTCTTCAGATGATACTTTGGTATCACCTTTAGGCGTTAACTTTCCAACTAATATGTCGCCTGGTTTAACTTCAGCGCCAACGTAAACAATTCCAGACTCGTCTAAATTTCTTAAAGCTTCTTCACTTGTATTTGGGATATCTCTTGTAATTTCTTCTGGACCTAATTTTGTATCTCTAGCCATAACTTCATATTCCTCTATATGAATTGATGTGAATACGTCATCTGATACACATCTTTCTGAAATTAATATTGAATCTTCAAAATTATATCCAAGCCATGGCATAAATGCCACTGTCACATTTTTTCCAAGGGCTAATTCTCCTAATTGAGTAGACGGACCATCTGCAATCACATCTCCTTTTTTTATAATATCACCAACTTTAACTAAAGGTCTCTGATTTATACAGGTATTCTGATTTGATCTTTGAAATTTCAACAAATTATAAATATCAACACCAGATTTTGTTAAATCCTTTTCTGAAGAGGCCTTTACAACAATTCTTTTTCCATCTATTTTTTCTACAACACCATCTCTTTTTGCAACTATTGTAGCGCCTGAATCAAGCGCAACATCCTTTTCTATACCCGTTCCAACCAATGGTGACTCGTTCTTGATCAACGGTACTGCTTGTCTCATCATATTTGAACCCATTAAAGCTCTATTTGCATCATCGTTTTCTAAAAATGGAATTAAAGCCGAGGCTACCGAAACAACTTGTTTAGGAGAGACATCCATAAAATCAATATTATCTGGTTTGGCTAACTCAAAGCCAAGATTCCTTCTACAAGAAACTAACTCGTCTTTAAAAGTACCATTTTCATTTAATGGTGAATTAGCCTGAGCAATTGTATACCTGCCTTCTTCCATAGCAGATAAGTAATGTATATCTTTTGTTACTTTTCCATTTTTTACAGACCTATAAGGACTTTCTATAAACCCATATCTATTTACTCTAGAATAAGTAGCTAAACTATTTATCAAGCCAATATTTGGGCCTTCAGGTGTCTCGATAGGACAAATTCTTCCATAATGGGTAGGATGAACGTCTCTTACCTCAAAACCTGCTCTTTCTCTGGTTAATCCTCCTGGTCCAAGGGCAGAAACCCTTCTTTTATGAGTTATTTCAGATAAAGGATTGGTCTGATCCATAAATTGTGATAGCTGAGATGTTCCGTAAAATTCTTTTAAAGAAGCTGCAATTGGTTTTGAATTTATTAAATCTTGAGGCATTACCGTATCAATTTCTACCGATGACATTTTTTCTTTAATAGCTCTCTCCATTCTAACAAGCCCAATTCTAAATTGGTTTTCTACAAGTTCGCCTACAGATCTGACTCTTCTATTTCCCAAATGATCGATATCATCAACTTCTTCTTTGCCATCTTTAAGTTTAAGCATGGTTTCAACTATTTTAAGAATATCTTCTTTTCTTAAGATAGTAATTTTGGGGTCGCAATCAATTTCAAGTCTAGAATTTAGTTTTACTCGTCCAACATCAGATAGATCGTATCTTGTATTATTAAAAAATAAATTCTTAAATAAAATTTTAGAAGTTTCTAAAGTTGGTGGTTCACCAGGTCTCAAGATTCTATAAATATCCATTATAGCTTCTTCAGCTGTGTTGTTTTTATCTACTACGATAGTGTTTCTTAAGTAAGAGCCGATATTAATACCATCAATTTCTGATAAATAAAAAGATTTTATATTTAGAGCTTTTAATTTTTCTAAACTTTCTGCAGTTACTTCATCGCCTGACTCAAAATATATTTCACCAGTTTTTTCGTTAAATATATCGTCTGCAAAATACCTGCCTTGAACTTCTTCGTGGGATACAAAAATATTTTTTAAACCTTCTTTTTGAAGTTTCATTGCAATAGGAATATTTACTTTTGTGCCTACTTTTAAAACTTTTTTACCATTGTCAGCATTCACTAAATCATTTTTTAACTTATAATTTTTATATCTTTGTGGAATAAATTTAGTTTTTAATTTATCCTTTTCAAAAAAATCAAATTTAACTTTTTCATGAAACAAGTTTAACAACTCGTCTTTTGGATAGCCAAGGGCCATTAATAAAGTTGAGGATGGAATTTTTTTCTTTCTATCAATTCTAAAATATAAAATATCTTTTATATCATATTCGAAATCTAACCAAGAGCCTCTGTAAGGAATAACACGACAATTAAATAATAATTTTCCACTTGAATGTCCTTTTCCTTTATCATGATCAAGAAAAATGCCTGGGCTTCTGTGCATTTGATTTACCACAACTCTTTCAATTCCATTAACCACAAAAGTTCCTCTAGGTGTCATTAATGGTATATCGCCCATATACACTTCTTGTTCTTTGGCAGATAATATTTGCTTAGTTTGCTCTTCTTCGTTTACATCATAAGCAACCAATCTTAATGTTGTTTTTAAAGGCGCTGAATAAGTTAACCCACGTTGTTTACATTCTTCAACGTCGTATTTTCCTTTCTCAAATCTATAACTAACATACTCAATGGTTGCCAAACCAGCAAAATCTTCGATTGGAAATACTTCTTTAAAAACCTTCTCTAAACCTGATTTTTTTTCTTCATTAAATTTTAAAAAACTATCATAAGATTTTTTTTGAACCTCAATTAAATCTGGTATGTTGACAATATTTTCTAATTTTCCAAAGCTTTTTCTAATCTTTTTTTTATCAGTAAAAGATAATTCCATATATAAATTTACCTGATTAAAAAAATTAATCAGGCTGTAAAATCCCAGTTAGTTATTTAAGTTCTACTTTAGCGCCTGCTGCTTCAAATTTTTTCTTAACTTCTTCAGCATCTTTTTTACTCACGCCAGCTTTTAACTCTTTTGGAGCGCCTTCAACTAGATCTTTAGCTTCTTTTAAACCTAAACCTGTAAAAGCTCTAACTTCTTTTATAACTCCAATTTTGTTATCACCCGAAGCTGCAAGTACTACGGAAAATTCGTCTTTTTCCTCAGCTGCTGCTCCACCTGCCGCTGCCGGAGCTGCTGCTGCAACTGGTGCTGCTGCTGTAACGCCCCATTTTTCTTCTAATAATTTTGAAAGCTCGGCTGCTTCCACTACTGATAGTGTTGATAATTCATCAACAATTTTATTTAGATCTGCCATTTTTTTATATCCTCGAGGTTAATCTTTTTTCAAACTTTTAGCGTGCGCCAAATTAGCTATTTTTCGTCCCGGCGCAAGAAAAATACTTAATAATTTTTGTTGTGGAGCCTGTAAAATACCTACAATTTTAGCTCTAGCCTCATCTAATGTCGGTAATGTCGCAATTTGAGCAACATCCTCAGGGGCTAAAAGCTTGTCATCCATGATTCCGCCAACGATTTTCAGTTTATCGTTAGCTTTCTGGAAATTGACTAAAATTTTAGCTAATGTAATTGGGTCTTTAGACAATGCAACGCCGGTAGGTCCAGTGAATAGATTTTCAGCTTGCAAATAAGATGTTTCTTTTAAAGCAAGTTTTGTAATTCGATTTTTTGTTACCTTCAGTAATGCGCCAGATTCTCTCATCTTTGTTCTTAGCTCATCTAATTGATTTACATTTAAACCTTGATAATGATAGACCATCATAGCATTATTTGCCTCAAGATCTTTTTTTAAACTTTCAATATAATTTGTTTTTTCTACTCTATTCATAATTAAACTACTGTCTTTCTGTTAAAGAAATTTTCGCTGATGGGCCCATTGTGCTTGAAATAAATACTGAATTAATAAAATTTCCTTTTGATCCGGATGGTTTTTCTTTTTGAACAACGTCTAAAACACTTTTATAATTTTCAACTAATTTTTTTTCTTCAAAATTAGCTCTTCCAATTGAAAGTGATAAATTGCCATCTTTATCGCAACGTATTTCTACTTTTCCTTTTTTAATATCTTCTACTGCTTTTTTGATATTCTGAGATACTGTTCCATATTTTGGATTTGGCATTAAACCTTTTGGACCCAAAACTTTTCCTAGTTTTCCAACTTTTGACATCATATCTGGTGTACATACAAGAATATCAAAATCAATTTTTCCATTATTTATTTCTTCAACTAAATCTTCAGAACCTACTTTATCTGCACCAGAAGATTTTGCTTCTTCTATTTTTTCGTTAGAACAAATAGCTGCTACTACAATTTTTTTTCCATTACCGTGAGGCAAATCTACTGTAGTTCTTAAAGTTTGATCTGATTTGCTTGTTTCAACATTTAAATTGAAAGATAAATCAATAGATTCTACAAACTTAGTTTTTGATCTATCTTTAATAATTTTAATTGCTTCTTCTAATTTGTATAATTTAGATTGATCTAAATTTTTTAGTAAAGCACGATATCTTTTTGATTTTTTATCTTCTGTCTTCATTTTTATTTTACCTGAATACCCATTGATCTTGCTGATCCCGCAATAATTTTAATAGCTTCCTCAATATCAAATGCGTTAAGATCTTTCATCTTTGCTTCAGCAATTTTTTTTAATTGTTCTTTAGTTATTGATCCTGCAACTACTCTTCCAGGTTCTTTTGATCCAGATTTTAATTTTATTGCCTCTTTAATTAAATGTGACGCCGGAGGTGTTTTAATAACAAAATCAAACTTTTTATCTTTATAAACAGTGATTATTACTGGTACAGGCTGACCCATTCTGTCTTTCGTCTTATCATTAAATGCTTTACAAAATTCCATTATATTTATTCCTCTTTGACCAAGTGCTGGTCCAACAGGAGGTGCGGGATTTGCTTGACCGCCTTTAATTTGCAATTTTAAATAACCAGTAATTTCTTTAGCCATAATTAAACCTTTTCTACCTGGGAATAATCTAAATCCACAGGAGTTGGCCTACCAAATATAGAAACCGAGACCTTAAGTCTAGATTTTTCTTCATCTATTTCTTCAATTGATCCGTTAAATGAGGCAAATGGGCCGTCACAAACCTTAACTTGCTCTCCAACTTGGAAAGTAATAGAGGAAGTTGGGTTTGCCACACTTTCCTCCATATTTCCTACAATTTTTCCTACTTCTGCATCTGAAATTGGTGAAGGTTTACCTTGGGGTCCCAAAAAACCACTAACTTTTTTAATAGATTTTATTATATGATATATCTCATTTGTCATATCTAGCTTGACTAAAATATATCCAGGAAAATATTTTTTTTTAACAACTGATCTCTTCCCTTTTTTGATTTCTGTCACATCTTGTGTGGGGACTAATACCTCTCCAAATTTAGATGCTAAATCAACTTTTTCTAATTCTTCTTTTATTTGTTCTGAGACTTTTTTTTCAGCACCAGCATGCGCTTGAACAATATACCACTTCATAATTATCCTATTAAAAAACCTAACCCAAATTTAAATATCTGATCTAATAAAAGAAAAAAAAGAGAAGCAATTATTGCCATAAATATTACGGTTACTGACCCCATCAAAGTTTCTTTTTTTGATGGCCAAATAATTTTAAATGCCTCTTGTTTTACTAATCTTAAAAAATTTATTGGGTTTTGCATTTTTTTATTTAGCTTATTGGCAGGAGCGGAGGGACTTGAACCCTCAACCCCGGGTTTTGGAGACCCGTACTCTACCAATTGAGCTACACTCCTTCTTTTTTTAAAGCGAAGCTTACTCTATTATTTTGGTTACTACTCCAGCTCCAACTGTTCTTCCACCTTCACGAATTGCAAATTTTAATCCATCATTCATTGCGATCGGGCTAATTAAAGTAACTGTCATTTTAGCATCATCCCCAGGCATAATCATTTCTGTACCTTGAGGTAATGTTACTTCACCTGTTACATCAGTTGTTCTAAAATAAAATTGAGGTCTATATTTAGAGAAGAATGGTGTATGTCTTCCACCTTCTTCTTTTTTTAAAATATATGCCTGAGCTTCAAATTTTGTATGTGGTTTAATTGAACCAGGTTTTGCAAGAACTTGCCCTCTTTCAACTTGTTCTCTATCAATACCTCTTAGCAATGCTCCAATATTATCTCCAGCTTCACCAGTATCTAAAAGTTTTCTGAACATTTCAACTCCAGTACAAACTGTTTTTTGAGTATCTTTTAAACCAATGATTTCCAATTCATCATTTGTATTAACTATACCTTGTTCAACTCTTCCTGTAACCACAGTTCCCCTACCTGATATTGAGAAAACATCTTCAATTGGCATCAGGAACGGTTTATCTTTTGGTCTATCAGGCTGTGGAATAGTTTCGTCAACAGCTTTCATTAATTCTTCGATTGGCTTTACACCTAACTCAGCATCGCCCTCAATTGCTTTTAATGCTGAACCTTTAATAATTGGAATTTTGTCTCCAGGAAATTGGTATGATGTCAATAGTTCTCTAATTTCCATTTCAACTAACTCTAATAATTCTTTGTCTTGAACTGTGTCTACTTTATTTAAGAAAACAACAATCGCAGGAACACCAACTTGTCTTGCTAAAAGAATATGTTCTCTTGTTTGCGGCATTGGTCCATCTGCAGCATTAACAACTAAAATTGCACCATCCATTTGAGCTGCACCAGTAATCATATTCTTAACATAATCGGCATGCCCAGGACAGTCTACGTGAGCATAGTGACGTTTTTCAGTTTCATATTCTACGTGTGCAGTTGAAATTGTAATTCCTCTTTCTTTTTCCTCTGGAGCTTTATCAATTTGGTCATAAGCTACAAAGTTTGCTCCACCTTTATCTGCCATTACTTTCGTAATAGCTGCTGTTAAAGTAGTTTTACCGTGATCCACGTGACCGATTGTTCCAATATTACAATGCGGTTTACTTCTATTAAACTTTTCTTTTGACATCTTCTTTTTTTTTCTCCTTAATATAATTAATCCAATTTGGAGCGGGTGATGAGAATCGAACTCACGCAACCAGCTTGGAAGGCTGGAGTTCTACCACTGAACTACACCCGCGTAAAGGGGGTATTTACCTAATTAACCCTTATATTCAAGAGCTTTTTTGTGGTGGAGGGGGAAGGATTCGAACCTTCGAAGACCGAAGTCAACGGGTTTACAGCCCGCCCCATTTGACCGCTTTGGTACCCCTCCAAAATTAAGCTGACCTTATACATATAATAGTTAAATTGTTAAATAATAAATTAACAAAAAAAACATAAAAGTTTATAGCTTGAAAATGGAAAAATTAGACAGAAACTTTTTTTGGATTGGCGGAAAGCATGCATGTTTATCAGCTCTGAATAATAAAGAAAGAAAAATAAAAAAGGTTTTATGTACAAATGATTTCATAAAAAAAAACAAAATCAATACTAACGAAAAGTTTAATATCGTTTCTATAGAAATAATAAAAAAATGTTTTAAAGATAAAGGTTTTAATCATCAAGGTATTGCGGTCTTAACAAATAAAATTTCAACTTTTAAAATTAGTGAAATAAATTTAGATGAAGATTGTGTAAAAAATATAATTGTTTTAGATGGTATTACTGATCAGAGAAACATAGGATCAATTATTAGAAGCAGCCTTGCTTTTGATGTAAGTTTTGTAATAATTGATAAAAGATTTTTTAATCAAGATAATATTTTATTTTTAAAATCTGCTTCAGGAGCATTTGAAAAACAAAAAATTATTTTAACATCAAATATCAAAAATGATTTAAAAGTATTAAGAAAAAAAAATTTTTGGATTTATAGCTTAGATGTTAAAAGTGAAACCTTTATAGATCAAATAAAAATATCACAAAAAAATGTGTTTATTTTTGGATCGGAAGGATATGGAATAAAAAAAACAATTTCAAGTTATGTAGATACTAAAATTAAAATTAAAATTAATAATAATATTGAAAGCTTAAATGTTTCGAATGCTGTTACGTCTTTACTTACATTAATAAAATATAAAACAAATATTTAGTTTAATTTTTTTTCCATTACTTTAAGAAAACTTTCATATTTTTTCCAAGATTTTACTGAAGATGAATATATTGGGTTTCTTACCTGTGAAGAACTTAATGTGTTAACTGCATTTTTACTTTCATAAAACTTTAAACAGTTTTGATCCCATTCAAGTTCACAAAAATTTAAAAGTTTTTTTACTTCTGACTCGGTATTCAATATCAAGTTTTCATATTGAATATCATAAATTTTTTCAGAATAAATATTTTTCCAATGCTTCATTAATTCTGAATAATTCAAATAATAATTGGATAACTCGTCCTGGTTATAAGCAAAATTTATTTGTTCGGGAAAAAAATTTTTATAAATTGAAAAACAGTTATCCATTGCATCTCTGTTAATATGGATAATTTTAATATTTTTAAAAACACTTAAGAAAAAACCAATGTAAAAAAAATTAAACGGTAGCTTGTCAGTTACAATCTTTGATTTGTCAATTTCTTTTAATTTATTTAAATATTGTGTAGCTATTTGATTTCTATATTGATTTAATTGGCTTTTAACATTGTCATTAAATTTTTTATGATCATAAAAATCAAAATATTTTCTTAAAATATTCTGAAAAAAAACTTGTTCACCACCTGCAACAACCCTGTTATGAGAATTTAAAATTTGTTCAACTAATGTTGTCCCGGATCTTGGCATACCTAAAACCAGTATTACTTTATCTCCACTAATTTCAGGTACTTGAGAGCTCGAAAATTCTTTAGAAAATATCGATTTAATTACACTAAAAAACTCTACTTCTTTTTTAAATTTAATATCAGATATTTTTTTACGTTTCTCTTTATTGGCTATATTCAAATAATAACCAAATTTTTGAATATCTTTTAAATCATCATAAGCCTTAACTAATGCAAAATACAGTTCCTCAATATCAGGGTCTTTTTTATTTAGCTTTTCGCTTTCAAGATAATTGAGCATTTCTAATAGAAAATTATCCTGGTCAGATTTAAATTTATGAAAAATACTAATGTATCTATAAATTTTTGATTTCGGATGCTTTAATTTTAAACATTTTTTGAATAAATTTAATGCCTCTGTATTTTCACCCTTAGCTCTTTTCAGGTTACCTAAATTCGCAATAGCTTCAAAATAATCAGGTTTAATTTTTATAGCTTTTAAATAATTAGACTCTGCCATTTCTATCTCGCCTAATGTCTCATAACAAACGGCTATACTGTTTAATGCAATATAATTTGTAGGGTTACTTTTTATCAAAAAATTATAATTTAAAATTGCAAGCAAAAACTCTCTACCCTCTCTGTATATTTCTGCTAATTCTGCATAAATTTTTAATTTATTTTTTACTTTTTTTAATCCGGTATTTAAAATTTCTACTGCTTTATTGTTTAAATCAAAATTTCTAAGAGCTCTGCTATATAAAATATAAGTATCTAAAAAATTATTTTTAATTTTAAGTGATTTTTCAAAATGCTCTAATGCCAATTCTTTTTTATTTTGCTTAAGATAACAAACACCTAGATTTAAATGATTGTCAAAACTATCGTTGTTATAATTTAATGATTTAATTAAATTCTGTTCCGCTAAAGTTAAATTATTTTTTTGTAAGTGGAAAAAACCAAGATACTTATAATATATTTCATCATTGATCTGATTTAAATTTTTTAGTTGATTTAAGCTTTCATTAAACTCAATGATCTTACCTTGAGCTAAATATGTATTTAATACTTTTAATTGGTCAGACATGAAAAAAAAACCCGCCACCTTATAAAAAGTGGCGGGTTCAATTTCTAAGTTTAAGCTAAACTAAATTAGAATTTTTGAATTGTTCTAATTTGGAATTGCTCGCCATCAGTACCATTTACGTGACTGATGTTATCAACTTCAGCATAACTGAAAGATAAACCTAAACCACCTAAGTTGTAACCAACTTGGATCATTTTGATTTCTTCATCATCAGCAGCAGTTGTTCCGCTATCTGTTTCTTCAGTCTCGATTTGGTATAAACCGATACTTAAGTTATCGTTTACAGCATAAGTAACAGCAAGTGAGTCTGTGTTATGTTCAACTACTGAACCAACAGCAGCACTGTTTTCTTGAGTTGCTGTTTCAGCAGCTACAGTAAACTGACCGAAGTTGTATGAAGCACCGATCTGTTTTTCTTTTGCTTGTGTGTTAGCACCTTGACCATCTGATTTTTGAACACCAGCTAGTACTTTTAAACCATCTACACCAAAGCTACCTGAGTAAAGCAAACCATGCGCAGATTCACCAACATCACTAGTTCCAGAGTCACTAGGTCTTGTTGAAGAGTTCTGAGGAGCATAGTTTAAAGTGATCGTTCCGCCTGCAGCAGAAACATCAATTCTAGCATGCTCGTAGTTGTGTACGTCTGTATCAGATAAAGTGTTTACAGTTGCAGCACCTAATTGGTTGATAGCTGTTCCAACTACATCACCAATGTATGGGATCGCAGAAGAAGATAAGTTTGCACCATTATCTCTTGCTACTGAAAACTTAATAGTATCAGTACCAACAGTTAAATAATGAGTGTCAGCTACACCATCTTCTAAAACTG
>Ga0255777_10002602_pt1 | contig 15939 bp, 13 predicted proteins | sample 101ome_15_FD_179975 | JGI IMG/M metagenome (GOLD analysis project Ga0255777, IMG submission 179975) | Coastal salt marsh microbial communities from the Groves Creek Marsh, Skidaway Island, Georgia - 101402AT metaG (version 2) | ecosystem: Environmental > Aquatic > Marine > Intertidal zone >...
TGTTCTTCAAAAAGCTTTGAAACAAGGTTTAAAACCAATTGTTGTAATTAATAAATTAGACAAACCTGATCAAAGAGCAAATGAAGTATTAGATGAAACTTTTGACTTATTTGTAAGTCTTGATGCAAATGAGGAACAACTAGACTTTCCGGTATTATATGCAAGTGGAAGATCTGGCTGGGCTTCTAAAGAGATAGATGGGCCAAGAGAAAATTTGCAACCCCTATTAAATTTAATAATTGACCATGTTAAACCATCAATTTTTGATAAAACAAAACCATTCGCTATGCTTTCAACACTCCTTTATGCTGACAGTTTTTTGGGGAGAAGTTTAGTAGGAAGAATTGCTCAAGGAACTGCAAAAGCAAATCAACAAATTAAAGCGATAGATCTAAGTGGAAAAAAAGTCGATGAAGGGAGACTTACGAAAATATTTAGATATGAAGGAACAAAAAAAGTTCCTATCGAACAAGGTGAGGCTGGAGATATAGTAATTATTGCAGGGTTAGAAAAAGCTAACGTTGCTGATACAATTTGTGATTTAGAAATAAACGATCCGATTAATGCAACCCCTATTGACCCGCCTACTATGTCAATAACAATTACCGTAAATAGTTCTCCTTTAGCAGGGACAGAAGGAAAAAAATTAACAAGTACTCAAATAAGGGATCGATTAATTTTGGAAGCTGAAAACAATGTTGGGATAAACTTTGAAGAAAATGAAAATAAAGATGCTTTTGTTATAAGTGGTAGAGGTGAGTTGATGTTAGAGATTCTTTTAACACAAATGCGGAGAGAGGGTTTCGAAATGACCGTAAGCCCGCCAAAAGTTTTAATTAGAAAAGATGATCAAGGTAATAAAATGGAGCCAATTGAAGAAATAACAATGGATTTAGATGAGGAGTTTTCATCAAGAATTATAGACTCCATGAATAGAAGAAAAGGTAAATTAATTGATCTTAAGGATACTGGAAAAAATAAAAAAAGATTAATTTTTCATGCGCCAACTAGGGGATTAATGGGTTACACAAGTAGATTTTTAACTTTAACAAAAGGTACTGGCGTAATAAATAGAATTTTTCACTCTTATGGAGAATACACCGGAGATATGGAGGGAAGAAGAAACGGCGCTTTAATTTCCATGGAAAATGGTAAAGCAGTTGCCTTTGCTATTTTCAATTTACAAGCTCGAGGTGAAATGTTTGTGACACACAATGATCCAGTATACGAGGGGATGATAGTAGGCCTTTCTTCAAAGAGCGGTGACTTGGAAATTAATGTTTTAAAAGGGAAAAAACTTACAAATATGAGGACTCAAGGAACTGATGAAAATGTTGTTTTAACACCAGTAAGAAAGATGGCTATAGCGGAACAGCTAAGTATGCTTAATACAGATGAAGCTTTAGAAATAACACCAAAATCTTGCAGACTTAGAAAGTTAATATTAGATCCTCATGAAAGAAAAAGGCAGTCAAGAGCCAAGGCTTCTTAAAGACTAAATCTTGATTTTTTACTATCAGTTAGAAAACCTTTAACGGTATCTATTGTCATAGATTTGAAACTCTTACCAAATCCTGAAATCTGATTTATCACTTTTGGTGGCATTGTAATTATATTACAGTTTAATTGTTTTGCTTGAATAAAGTTATAGGCTTCTCTCGTACTAGCCCAAAGAATTTCGATATTTTTATTTTTCTTGGTCAAAGAGATACTTTTTTTAAATATCGGAAGAGGATCTTTGCCTTTATCAGCCATTCTGCCTGCAAATATTGAAATTATTGATTTTGTTTTTTTATTTAATTTTTTAAAAATCTTTGCAGTTTGTTCGAATGTATAAACTGCAGTTATGTTGAGTTTAATTCCTTTATCACTTAATTCTTTGATTACTGGTCCTGTAAATACTCCTTTAGAACTTACAACTGGAATTTTTACATAAACATTTTTACCCCAAGAATTAATTTCGTAAGCTTGTTTCAGCATGTCTTTAAAATTATCTGCAAATACTTCAAAAGAAATAGGTTTTTTTTTGCAAATCTTCAAAATTTTAAGAGAATACTGTTTATAATTTTTGGCTCCAGCTAATCGCATTAAACTTGGATTAGTTGTAAAGCCATCAACTAAAGATTTATTATTAAAAAATTTTATTGTCTTATAATCAGCAATGTCACAAAAGATTTTTGTTTTCATTAGTCCAAATTTTTAACAATATCTTCCGTCATTTTTTTTGCATCTGCAAACAACATTAAAGTATTATCTTTATAAAAGAGTTCATTATCTATACCGGCATACCCTGGTGATAAACTTCTTTTAACAAATAAAACAGATTTACATTTTTCAACATCAAGCACTGGCATTCCAAATATTGGGCTTTTTGGATCTGTTTTTGCTACAGGATTTGTTACATCATTTGCTCCAATTACAAATGCAACATCGGAATTTGCAAAATCGTTATTTATATCTTCTAATTCAAAAACTTCATCATAAGGAACATTTGCTTCAGCTAATAAAACATTCATGTGGCCAGGCATTCTTCCAGCCACTGGGTGTATAGCGTAAGTAACTTTTATATCATTTTTTTTTAATTTATCTACCATCTCTCGAAGAGCATGCTGAGCTTGAGCTACGGCCATACCGTAACCTGGAACTATAATTACAGATGAAGCATTTTTCATTAAAAAAGCTGCATCCTCTGCATTACCGCTTTTAACTGGCTTTTGATCTTTCTTTTCTTTTTTATCTTCAGTAGAATTGTCTGCTCCAAAACCACCTAGAATTACACTTACAAAAGATCTGTTCATGGCTTTACACATTATATATGAAAGTATAGCTCCTGAGGATCCGACAAGTGCACCTGTTATAATCAAAGCAGTATTTTCTAATGTAAAACCTATTCCAGCTGCGGCCCACCCAGAATAGGAATTAAGCATTGAAATTACTACGGGCATATCTGCTCCTCCTATAGGGATAATTAATAAAATTCCGACAAGAAATGATATTATAATTACAGTCCAAAAAATATTTGTAGATTGAGTTTTACATAGATAAAAAATTAAAACAAATATACCTATTCCAAGTATCAAATTTAAAATATGCTGACCACTAAATGTAATTGGAGCGCCAGACATTATTCCTCTTAACTTTAAAAAAGCTATTATAGAACCTGAAAAAGTTATCGCTCCTACTGCCGCTCCAATAGACATTTCAATAAGACTTGCTAATTTTATATCACCGACATTTCCTAGATTAAAAGATGCGGGATTTAAAAAAGCTGCTATCGCGACAAAAACTGCTGCTAAACCCACTAAACTGTGAAAACCAGCCACTAGTTCTGGCATTGCAGTCATCGGAATTTTAAAAGCTATAAAAGCGCCAATTGCTCCACCGATTACTAAGAATATTACTACATAAACTAGAGATGTTGAAAAATTACCAATTGATAGGAATGTCACTACGATTGCAATTATCATCCCAGCAATTCCGAAGTAGTTTCCTTGTCTAGATGTATCTGGTGATGATAGTCCTCTAAGCGCAAGAATAAATAATATTCCGGATACTAAGTAAAAAATTGCTGCTAGATTAGCTGAGATCATTTCTTTTTATCTTTCTTTTTTTTGTACATTCGAAGCATTCTTTGAGTCACTAAGAAGCCCCCAAAAATATTTATTGCTGCCAAAATGATAGCTATAAATCCAAAGATACTCGATGTATTAAAAATACTTTCGGAAGTTCCTGCTAAAGCTGCAATGATAGCACCTACAATGATAACTGATGAAATGGCGTTAGTGACTGACATTAATGGAGTATGAAGCGATGGGGTAACACTCCATACAACATAATAACCAATAAAGATCGATAAAATAAAAATGCTTAATCTAAATATAAACGGATCTATTTCCATAATTAAACTCTTTTGATTAATGATTTTTCTATTATTTCGTCCTCTAAATTAATGTTAAAATCTTTCTTCTCTTTACTATACAAGTTACGAATAAAACTAAATAAGTTTTTAGCATATAAGCTTGAAGCTGTAAGTGGTAAGCTATTCATTAAATTTTTAACTCCTATTATCTTTATCCCATCTACTGAATTAATTTTGCCTGCTTCTGAAAATGCAGAGTTTCCTCCTTGTTCTGCTGCTAAATCATAAACAATTGACCCAGGCTTCATAAGTTTAACTAAATCCTCCGTTAGTATTCTTGGAGCAGGTTTTCCAGGAATTAATGCTGTACATATAACTATATCATTTTTCTTAAGAGCTTCTTTCATCATTTCTGCTTGTTTTTTTTTATACTCATCTGATGCTTCTTTTGCGTATCCACCAGCAGTTTCCATATCTTCGTTTTGTTCAACTGTTAAAAATTTACCGCCTAAGCTTTCTACTTGTTCTTTAGATGCTGCTCTTACGTCTGTTGCTGAAACAATCGCGCCTAATCTTTTAGCGGTAGCGATAGCTTGTAAACCTGCTACACCTGCTCCAATAACCAAAACTTTGGCTGCTGGAACGGTTCCTGCCGCTGTCATCATCATAGGCACAGCTTTTTCAAATTCTGCAATACAATCGACAACTGCTCTATATCCAGCCAAATTAGATTGGGAAGATAAAACATCCATTGATTGAGCTCTTGTAATTCTAGGTAATAATTCTAAAGAAAAAGGCTTTATCTTTTTATTAATAATTTTATCAATTTGGTTTTTATTTTTTGATGGATTAAGCATTCCAATTAAAATTGTATTATCTTTTAAAATTCCAATTTCATCTTCCGAGGGACAATTTACTTTCGTAATTAAGTTACATGAATTTAATACTTCTTTCGATGACGCTTTTATCTCAACTCCTATATCGATATATTCTTTGTCCTCAATTCCGAGATGAAGTGCATAACCTTTTTCAATATATACTTTTAACCCAAGCCCAATAATATTTTTTGCAGACTCTGGGGTTATTGAAACTCTTTTTTCTATTGTTATATTTTCTTTAATTGAACCAACTATCATATAATTAATTTTTAGATTTTAGAGTAAAGTAATTGCTAATATTACTAATATCGCAATAACTGCGATTGTTCCCCACAATACAAATTTTGTAAAACCGTTGTAAGTTTTTTTAAAATTGTTTTCACTCATCTTTAACCTTGACGAGCTTTAAACTTTGGATTTTTTTTATTTATCACGTAAAGTTTTCCTCTACGCTTCACTAGTTTAGAGTTGAGGTCTCTTTTTTTTAAGGATTTAAGTGAGCTAGCTATTTTCATAATTTTAAAGCCTGGCAACGTCCTACTCTCCCATATCTTAAGACAAAGTACCATCGGCGCTGAAGGACTTAACTTCCGAGTTCGGAATGGGATCGGGTGTGGCCCCTTCGCAATAATTACCAGGCAGGGCTTTATATTATTTTTAAAAAGATATGTAAATAGACGAAATTAAGCTTTTTTGAGGAAAAAAATGGTGGGCATGATAAGAATTGAACTTATGACCTCTACGATGTCAACGTAGCGTTCTACCACTGAACTACATGCCCTAAAATTATCTGTCTCTAATTTTTCTTAATATTCTTAATTTAAAAAACAAGCTAGGATTTTTTAGGAAAATTAAAATTAAATTTTTTAAACTATTGTAAGTGTTATCTTTTAGAGTTTTAAAATAAAGCCTTACAAGATTAACATTAATAATTGTTTTAATTAAAGTTCTTTCCTCATTAGAGAACTGTTTCTTTTTTAAATTATCTCTAAGAATAACTATCTGTTCTTTCACTGAAAGAATGTTTAAATGTTTTGTATTTGTCATACTTTGTGAATGAAGCATAATAAAAGTAAGATATTCTCTAATTAAAAATAAATCATTTTTTTCTAATAATTTTAATGTTAAGTCATAATCTTGAGAATATTCAAATTTTTTTGAGTACCAACCAAATTGCTCTGCGATATTTCTTCTGTACATTAAGGATGAATTAGGTAATACGTTTAAAAAATTAATTTTATTTTTAATTTCAGTATTACTTAGATTATAATTAATGTTTTTCAACAAGTTATTTTTTTCATCAAGTATTCTACACCAAGAACTGCATAAAGAAACATTAGGATGCTTTTCAAAAATTTCTACTTGCTTAGATAATTTTTCTTTATGAAAATAATCATCAGAATCTAAGATTGCTACCAAATCCCCATTTAATTTTTTTATCGCATTTATTCTGCTCTTTCCTAATCCAACATTATATTTATTTGAAAATATTTTTATTTTTTCACTATCAAATTTTTTTATCTTTTTTAATGTATCGTCAGTTGAACCATCATCCCAAACTATTAATTCCCAATTTAAATATGTTTGATCTAAAACACTTTGAATAGCTTTTGAAATATAGTTTGATGCGTTATAGCAATTTAATAATATTGAGACTAATGGTTTGCTCATTTAGAAAAATTCATATTTTAAATGTTATATCTTATAAGAAAATTAAGATTATTATTTATAAATCGTCTTTATGTATTTCTGACTTTAACTTATCTCCAGGTATATCGATACAGTAAGGATTTTCAACTGCCTCAAAGTTAGTGGTGCCGTGTGGATCCGCATCTGGTTTAGGCATGTATTTTTCTAAATACTCTGATTTTAATTCATTAAAAATTTTATTTCCCTCATTATCATTTTTTTCAGCTCTTTCTATGTCTTTCCAACGATTTTTTGGAAACTTTACATATAAAGAAAAACATTTTTTTATTTCTTCAATTTCATGAGGTGGGTATTGTGGTTGATTAAGCTGACTTTCTGCTGTTAAACATTTAGTAATTGTTTCTGGTTTAATTAGACCCATTTCTTCACACATTTTTCTTAAGGGAGTTCCGTGAAAAGGTACAAAGGCATAAATATTGGCATTGTCTGCATCGATGTGTCTGTTTAATTCAATTGTGTCGAATGCTAATTTTTTTGTCTCAGTGGGAAATCCAGTAATATTATTTACGCTAAATGATATGCCATATTTTTTTGGGATCTTTAGTTTTTCTATAATATCTTTATTTTTCCATCTTCTATCTAAAATTCTTTTTCTAAATTCTTCATTGCCATGCTCAACGCCGAAAGATACTCTATGTAATCCAACCTTTTTTAATTTACTCATATTGTCATCATTAATAGTTTCAGGTCTTGTTTGCATCCAAAAAGGTAAATTTATTTCTGAATACATTTCACAAAATTCATCCATTTCATTATTGCTCATACCTAAAAAAGTATCTGCCCAGAAATAGTTATATTCTACTTTGTGAACATCTTTAAAATATTTCAATTCTTTATAGACAAGTTCCATTTTTTTCTTTCTGTAAAAATTTGAACCTAAACCTTTGTATAGCTTCATTTGATCTGGAGAATTGCAAAATCGACATGTGAAAGGACAACCTCTTATAGTTTCTACTGGCAACATTTTATAAACTTTACCAGTCATGGGCCTGTAAAGCCTTGCTTCTTCAAATAGAGAAATATCAATTAAAGGGTTCTGGTTTATATCTACAGGTTTTGAAATAGAATTTTTTTTAATTTTACCGTCTTGAAGTTTAACCCATAAATTAGTCACATCGCAGTAATCAATTTTTTTTTCAATTCTATCACATAAGTCGATTAAAGCATTTTCCCCCTCACCCACACAAACCATATCAACCAAATCTTCTTTAATACAAATTTCAGGTGCAAATGTTGCAAAAACACCTCCTACTATAACTGGAACTTTGTTTTTCTCTTTATAAGTTTTCAGCTCATTTAAAGCCTTCATCCCGAGTTCCCACATATCCTCTGTAGAAGAAATGGCTATTAAGTTTGGCTTAAATTTTTTTACTTGATCATTTAAATCTTTTTTCCAATCAGATGTTTTAAGTTTAATGCCTTTTTCTTCCATTTTAAAAGGAACAACATTAAGTCTTTCCATTTTGCTGCCATCAGAGTCGATTCCATGGTCTAAATTATAATAAGTAGTATCAAAGATTTCGCTTTTGTGGCCATTTTTTTTTAAAAGTGCAGCAAATAAAGCTATAGCCGGCGGCAACATATTCATACCATATGTGTTAGGATATAAAAATAATACTCTAATGCCCATTTTTATTTAGACTAAAAATTTTTAGCTTCTCCTCATCTATTTTGTTAAATCCATTCATAATTATTTGTTTTAATTTTAAATATTTTGTTTTAAAATTTTCAAGTTCATCACTCTCACAGTTTAATTTAATTAATAATCTTTTTAAAGATAATAAATCATAAGACTCAATAAAATTACAATCTTTTTTAAAAATATCTAAATAATTATCTGATAAATTTAACTCACTTTTTAATGTTAAAGTGATACTTCCTTTCAATATAGCATCGTAAGCTGCGCCGGTTGCCATGAATATTGAAAATCCACATTCGTTTAATAAATCATTAATATTTTTTTCAGAAATAAGAACATTCGTATGTTTTATAAGCTTTTTTTTTATATAATTTTTATCTAATAAAATATCAGGATGTGGTTTAATTATTAGCTGATAATCGGTCTCTGAAAGCATTTTTCCTAGTATTAAAGCTTTGTCGATTAGTTCAATTGATGAGTCTTTTATCTTAGATAATGGAATTAGGATTTTATTATAATCTTTATTAACCTCTTTTTTATTTTCAATTTCAGAAATAATATTATTGTACCTCAAAGCTGGTCCCTCTATAATCTTGTTTGGTGGAACACCTTGTGATTTTAAAATATCATTTGAGAGTTTTCCGCAAGATATTACATAATCGGGTTTGAATTTACTTTCCCATTCACTCAGTAAACTATGCCAACAAGTGAACTCTTTACTGGCTAGAGTATGATGGTAACCATAAATTACTTTTTTTTTGATTTGAAGATTTCTTATAGAGCCAATTAAAGCATGTTCAAAAACCATATTTTCATAATGATCAATGCAAATTAAAGAGCTGATACCTTTTGACCATTTTTTAAGAGCAGGTTTGTAGAGCCAGAATCTTAAATTTGAAAAACTATCATTTAAATAATCATTGCTCTCTTTAATTAATAAATATTTTGTTTTAATGTCATAATAATTTTCACAATCAAGAATTGTTTTTTTTGTTTTTAAAAAATTTGTTATTCCTGCAATTAAGTCTTTAAAATTGATATAATTTTCAACAATGAAGCCAGATTGCTCTTTTATTTTTTTCAAAACTTCCAATCTATTTGTCCAGAAATTATAAAACCAAACTAGACGATAAATATTTTTCTTTTTATTTTTTAGATAATTATTGAGGTGAGGAAAATATCTGTTTTCAAGTTTAAAATCTTTCTTAAATTTGTTTACATCCATTGAGTGATGTATCAATATAACTTCATCTTCGTTTACTTTTACTTTATGCTTTTCAACAATTTTTGAGATTATTATCCAATAAAAACTATTTAATGTTGATATACAAATTTTAAAAAAAGTCTTAAATTTTTTGAAAATATTTCTTAAAACAAAAAAATTTGATCCAACTCTTACATCATATTTCTTTTCCCGCAAAAAAATACAAATTGTGTTTATTAAAAATATATCATCACAAATTATGAGTATCTCTTTTTCTCCTTTTTTTTTTAAATGAATTATTAGTTCCAAGGCTGAGTAAATTTGACAAATAAATAAATAAAAATCTGAATTAAGATTATTTTTACCAGCAAGGTCTGTCATCCACCAATGCTGGGAGTCTTTATGAATATTTCTTTGTCTTTCAGTCCATGCTAAATACTTTTGGATTTGTGAGTCAAAAACTTTATGAATAAATTCATTAATACTTAATCTTTTTCCTTCTATTTTATTTTCAATCTTTTTTAAATTTAAATAATTTTTTCCAATAAAAATCCAATTAGACTTCCATTTTATATCATCTTTATGATAATTAATTTTTATTTTCATTCAGATTTTTTTTAAAAGATTAAAAATTACTCACCACCAGCTATTGTCAGTGTTTCTCCGGTTATATAAGTATTTTTTTCAGATGAGAGATTGTAAATAAAATCTACTATTTCTTGAATTTTAGCCATTCGACCAATTGGTATAACTTTAGTTCTAGATTTAAGTTTTTTACCTTTAATTCTTTTATGGATTTTTGTATCAGTTACTCCAATTCTTAAATTATTTACCAAAATGTTTTTTTTACTTAAGTTTTTAAGAATTGCTGGAATGAATTCTAATGCATGCTTTGAAAAAGAGTAGCAATATGTATATTCTCCTCCTCCAAATTTAACGCCTATGCTACTACAATTTAATATCCTGCCCCATTTATTTTTAATCATTTTAGATAATAAATCTCTTTGAATTAAAATTGGTAAAAATGTGTTTACTTTGAATGTATTGACTAGATCGTTAATATTCATTTTTAAAAATGTCCTATTATTTATATAACCAACTAGGTTGATAACAGTATCAAATCTATTTTTTGAGAAAAGGCTTAGGTTTTTTGTTTTTGTAAAATCACTTTTAATAAATTTTATTTTTATATTTTTAAATTTTTTTAAAAATTTTTTATTTTTTCCGGAATAATGAACTGTAACTGACCAATTATTTTTAAAAAAACATTTAGCAACTTGTTGGCCAATATCAGAGCTTCCACCTAAAATAAGTACTCTTTTTTTTTCATTCTTTTTCATTTATCTAAAAATAACCAGAATTTTTTTTTCCCATCATGGTCCCATCAACATCACAAACATTACACGGAGAAAAGTTTCTATTAGATTGATTTAACATCTTTCTAATCCTCATAGATTTCTTACTGAACCAAATATCAATTAATTTTTCATTATTAAGATTTCCTAATATCAATTTTTTTCCCCAATCATGAGGGCACATCAACACATCTCCTTGGTAATCTAGAAAAAATGTATACGAAGGAATAAAACATGGGTTTTGTAAAGGAGAACTTAAAGTTTTGATTTGATATTCGGCATTTTCCATCAATCCAGATCTATTACTTAAAGTAATACCAAAATCTTCTTTCTCGGTTAAATATCTATGACGAACTATAAATTGATCATTACTTAAATTGGACTCAATACATAAATTTTCTAACTCGATTGCTTCTTTTTTGCCATCGTACGCGCTTATCAAAATCTTATTCAATCCGTGAGAAAATAATTTTTTTAATCTAGTTACATTAAGTGGATCACCATTAGTTACAAGTTCAATATTACAATTTGGAAGATTGCTTTTTGCCATTTCAATTAAATTGTAAATATTTTTATCAAGCAAAGGCTCAACGAAGCCGCTGTATCTTATGGTCCCTTTATAATCATAAGTTTTTAATTCTGTGCATAATTTTTGATGAAGTTTATTTGAAATAAACTCTTTTTTGTCAACGAAATCTTTTGCACTTCTTGGGCAAAATGAACACTTTCTGTTACATGTCCCTGACTCGCTAATTTCAATTTCAGTTGGTAAAGGTAATTTTAATCCTTCAAAATTTACGAGTTGTAATTTGTCCTCAACAGTCTTCGATTTATTTTTAATATTTGTATCTAAAAATTTTTTCTTTATTCCCATAAGAAATTTATTTTAATCTTTTTTTTACTAATTTCACATCATGAATTGTGTCAACTGCAATAGAATTTTTACTCATTTTTAAAGCTCTTAATCTTACTCCTATCTCTATAAATCTTAAATATTCTAAATCCTCTATTTTTTCTATTGGGGTTTTTTTCTTTAAATTGTAAAAAAGTTCTAATTTTTTTTTTGGAAAAGCGTAAGCACAAACTTGTCTCCACGCTTTTATGAATTTTTTTTTCTTGTTATAAGGTATTGGTGCTCTTGATGCGTATATTATATAATTATCTTTTGAGACTATAACTTTAGGAACATTTACATCAAAAAATTGTTTTTTTTCTGTTATTTCACAATATCCAGTTATTACATCATTTGGAAATTTTCTGGACTCTTTAATTATTTTTAACAAATCTTTAGGATTAAAAAGGGGCTCATCGCCCTGCACATTAATAAAGGTTTTCGCTTTTATGTATTTCGTTGTTTCAAAAACTCTATCAGTGCCTGTAAGACAATTTTTTGATGTCATAATTACTTTTATATTATTTTTTTCGCATATATTTTTAACTCTATTATCGTCTGTTGATACATATACGAATTTTTTATCGACAGCCTTGATGCATTGTCTATAAGTTCTAATGATCATAGGCACACCTTTTAACTTAATCAATGGTTTGCCCATCAATCTAGTAGAGTGATATCTAGCTGGAATTACTACTGCAAAATCCATTTTTATAACGCGTAAATCGATGTTGAGTTAATACTGTAAGTTGTTGGTGTTACTGCTAATAAAGGTTTAGAACCTTTAGATGATGAATATAAATGCAACAGTTCATCGATTGTCTTTGTTCTAACATCATCATTTCCGTATCCATCAAATCCAGCTAAGAGAACTCTTTTAGCTTGACCGCTAGTTGCTACTGAAAGTGCATATACAAGAGTAAAAAGTCTCGGCATGATCGCACCCTTCTGATTAAATTTAAATGTGTTATGTTCAAGGCCAACTCCAAAATCAAGAGTCTTAATATTCTTAAGTTTTTTTTTCAAATTTTTATTTAACAATGTTGAAGGTACTGCAAGTGGAGCAGTAAGATTTTTATAGCTTTGAGCGTTGGCTATAAGTTTTAATGGATTGCAAGCAGCATAAATATTTATAAATTTTTTTTCAATTTTTACATCTGTATTTACTGCAATCACGTAGGGTTTTTTTATTTTAATGTATCTCTCTATTTCTTTTTTGTAGTCTTTTGAATTTGGGCCTGAAGCAATTAATAATACCTCTTTACTTTTAATTTGTTTCAACGGTGACCAAGATCCTTGATTTAGTTTTAAATTATTTTGAAATTCTGATCTTACTAAATCTACGTTATATCTGCTTCCACCACTTAATCTTAATTGATTTATAGCAGCTAATATTTCAGCGCTAGCAAATTTTGTTGAAATCATCTCTTGTATATAAGTCGGATGTATTCCGTACAAACCTGCTAAATAATAATAAGTATTTGTTCCCCAGCTATATTTTTCTTTTAATGTCTTAAAATGATCATTTATTATTTCCAATATTGGAAGTACATTAAATTTTTTTTGGAATAAATTTTGTATCTCAACAAGAAAATTTTCTGTTTGAGTATTTCCAGGCCCTCTTCCCATGCCTGTTACAGTACAATCTGTCCATTTTACTCCTAAATTAATTGCTTCTAAAGTGTTCTGTATTGCTTTTCCCAAATTATCATGCGCATGAATACCTATATCTTTTTTCCAATTTTTTTTAATAATTGAAATAATTTTTCTGACACTGGTTGAATTTAAACTTCCAAGACTATCTGCAAAATAAAAAATGTCAGCTTTTGATTTATTAATTTTCTTTGAAGCTATATCTAAATTCTCCTCGGAAATTTCTGAAATTTGCATTAAATTTAATGCAACTTTATATCCTAATTTTTTTAGAATATGAGCGATTTGAATGGTCTTATCTAGTTCATCAAAATGAAAAGCAATTCTAACTAAAATTATTTTACTCATATTTTTTTTTATAAAAAGTTTCTTAACATTTTTTTCTAAGCTATTATTGTTAATAACCTCACCAGCGTTTAACATAACAGCAATTTTTATATTTTTAGGAATAGATAAACTATTTATATAATTTTCGGTTGTATACCAATTTGAACCTCTAAAACTTTTTGAAGGAAAAGATCTAAACCCTAGTTCAATATATTTTATACCCGATGATGAAATAGATTTAAGATAATCTCCTACAAGATCCAATGAAAAATCCCAATTATTATAATATCCGCCATCTCTTAATGTGCAATCCAATACTTCAAAGTTTTTTTTCATTATTATTTTTTTATAATTGGTAAAATTTTTTGATCAAAGTTATTGTTAAATGTTCCATCATAAATATAGTTATCAAATTTATGTGTTTTAAAACTCTTAATTTGCTCTAAAAGGATTTTCAATTCATTTTTACTGTTAATGTAATAAACCGACTCTTCTTTACTATACTTTAAAGAGCACTCTATCTGTTTATATCGTTTTTTATTATCATACAATATTACAGGAACTTTAGAATTTAGTGCGTCCTCAATCGTTCCAGATGATAAAGTAACCAATGAAAAAGCGCCTTCTAATAGCTTATCGATTCGGCTATTTGTAAATTTCAATGATTTAAAGTGTTTTGCTAAATCATCTTTACACATGCTAAATTGTGGGTGTATTTTTACTACTATTTCAAATTTAACCTCTTTTGATAAATCATTGAGATCATTTAAAATTTCCCAAAACTCATAAAACATATCGACCCCTAGATACTGCATATTAGTAAAACCCTTAAGGGTTGTTGCATATAAAAGATATTTATTTTTATAATTATCTTTATTTTTATTATTAGAAAAAATTAAATTACCTGTAATGACAGCTTTGCCTCCAATTTTATGTGTCTCTAGAGATTGATGCATAATTTTAGATTGAATTGCAAAATAATCACTCTCTCCATTGAATACTGCTTCTGCGATATTTTTTTTGTAAATCATGTCGTATTTATTTAATGATTTTGAGATCACCCCATGCGGGATACAAAGACTAGGTTGCTTTAAATCACCATCCAAAATTGCTCCGTCTAAGCCTCTTGTAACATTAGAAATTAATAAAGAAAAATTATTTTGATTCACAAATTTTTTTAAAGCTATTATTTTTTGCTCTAAATCGTTAAAATGGAAATTTAGTTTATTGTAAAAACTATTTAGAAGACCTGAAAGATCATACTTATTCTTATAATGAAAATTAATTTTTTCAATAAAAATCTCCTCATTAAGTGAAGTGCTTTTATCAGCACTAAAATCAATTATGTTATATCCATTTGCATAATATAGAAATCTTTCATAAAAACGTAAATTTTTGAAAGAAGGAAGCCATATTTCAAAACCTAGTTTTTTAAATTTATTTTTTATTCTTTTAAAGTTATACCCGCCGTTACTCAGAATAATTTTTTTTGTTTTATTCAGTAATTTTTTCTCTGAAGTATATTTAAATATTTTTTTTTTTTTATCCTTAGACTCTTTTAAAAGATTTTCTGTTAAATTAGGAAAAAATTCTAATACTATTTCACTACAAATTTTTGCACTGTGCAAACTGTGATTTTTTTTATGAATTCCTGACACAAAAATTTTATCAATTTTATATTTTTCTAAATTTTTTTCGATAGTTTCAATTAAAAAAATTGTACTGTGAAATCTAAATCTAAGAAAACCTATAATTTCTGATTTTAAACTATATGGAAGTTTTTTTTTAAACTTTATTCCTTGTATAAATCTATCTGTCTCTTCTAAAGCTAGTTTGTGAAAATTATTAGTTAAACTTTCATTGAATTCAATAATATTTACATTTTTTTCTTTACATAAAACAAAAGTTTTTATGTCTAAAGGCATAAACAAACATTTATTATTTTTATACTTACTGAATAAAATTTCAAAATCTTCTTTATCTTCAACAATGCAAATATTTTTTACCATTGAATTAAATTTGATCTTTTATAATTTTATACAACTCTTTTTTTAAGATTAAATTTTTTTCGTCAAAAACAATTTTTATTTTTGATTTTTTAAGTTTTTTTTCCCAGTCTAGTTTATTTAACTTTAGAAGATAATCAATTTTATCAAAGATTAGTTTTTTATTTCTGCTTTTTAATACAAATGGAATTTTTTTATTAAAGTAAGGGTTTTTAAACTCTTCTCCATGATTAAACAAGTATGGCAAAAATAATACTTTTTTATTTCGTGCTAATAAATCTGCACCTAAATTAGAATTTAAACATACTATCAATTCTGAAATATTTCCGGCTTCATATGAATTTGTGTTAACTAAAGATTTAAGGTTTGGTGCAATATTCTTAAAAAAATTTATTTCTTTTTTGGGAGGAATGTTT
>Ga0255777_10002605_pt1 | contig 15927 bp, 18 predicted proteins | sample 101ome_15_FD_179975 | JGI IMG/M metagenome (GOLD analysis project Ga0255777, IMG submission 179975) | Coastal salt marsh microbial communities from the Groves Creek Marsh, Skidaway Island, Georgia - 101402AT metaG (version 2) | ecosystem: Environmental > Aquatic > Marine > Intertidal zone >...
CTTTCAGCTTTGTTGCAATCTTATCATTTAGGTTTTCAAACTTTGAAAGTACAACAACATGCTACACAAATTTATAGTGATTTAAGAAATATTAGCTCTAGATTTGATAAACATTTTGATGGAATAAAAGATTTAAGAAAAAAACTTGAACAAGCAATGACAGCGACTGATAGTTTTGGTAGAGACGCGAGATCAATAATGAATACACTTTCTAATATTAAAGACCCCCAACAGGTAAAAGAAACATTAGAGGAAAATTCACAAAAGATAAAAGTTCTCAAATAGATTTAATATGTCTAATTTTGTCTTTTATGATTTTGAGACTAGTTCATCTAATAAATATTGGGGACAAATAATCCAAATCGGAGCTGTTCTAACTAATGATAACCTTGATGAATTAGATAGGTTTGATGCAAGATGTAGACTAAGTCCCGGGGTTATTCCTGAAGCAATGGCTCTTATTGTAAATAAGTCTACACCCAAAATGTTAAAAAATTCTAACTTATCTCATTATGAGATGATTAGACAGTTTGTTGAAACATTAAAAAAGTGGGGTAAAGCAACTTACTTAGGATTTAATAGCATTGAATTTGATGAAGAATTTTTAAGATGTACTTTGTTTCAAACTTTGGAATATCCCTACATAACAAGCACTAACGGTAATACTAGGGGAGATGTTTTAGGTTTAGCTAGAGCAGCAAATTTATATTATCCAAACACTTTAAAAAACTCTGTAAATGAAAAAGGTAACGACGTTTACAAGTTAGATCAAATGGCACCTCTAAATGGAATTGAGCATGGAGACGCTCATAGTGCAATAGGAGATGTTATGGCAACGGTTGGTATTGCTAAGATTATTTCTAAAAAGGCTCCTAATGTTTGGAAAGCTAGCATGCTAACCATGGACAAAACACAATCACTAGAAATAATAAAAAAAGAACTTTTCTTTTGTACAAATGAATACTTCTACGGAAGAAGTAGGCCTTACGTGCAAACTTTTGTTTGTCAGCATCCACAATATCAATGGCCTTTATGTTTTGATTTAAGACATGATCCTACGCCTTATTTAAACATGCCTTTAAAAGAATTAGAGGCTGCAATGAAAAAACAACCAAAATTTTTAAGAACCGTACGACATAATAAACACCCAGTAATAATGAATCCTTCTTATGTCGATAAGTTTGATGAATATAAAATTATTGGATTAACTAAGCTTAAAGATAGAGCTGAAATGGTGAGAAAAAATAAAGATTTTGCAGAAAAAATACAGTCCATAAAACACTCAGAGATAGAAGAAAAAGAACAAAGCAAATCTCAAGAAGATCTTTATAATGAAGAAAGCATTTACGCTAAATTTACTTCTACTGAAGATAATAAAATAATGCCTGAATTTCATGCAGCTGAATGGGATAAAAAACTGAGTGTTATTTCTAAGTTTAAAGATGAGCGTCTCCAGTATTTTGGTAAAAAACTTTTGTATATGGAAAAACCAGAAGTACTCAGTAAAAATGATTACAATTTAATTCATAAAGACATCGCCAAAAAATTATTAAGTACAAACAATGAAAAATGGAACACTATTCCCAGAACTTATTCAGAAATAGATACATTAAGAGCAAAATTTGACAAGCAAGAGGATAAAGAAAAATTAAACATACTTGACGAAATTAACGCATACGTTGAAGAATTAGAAAAACATTACTCATCAGCGTAGTTGACAATAAACTAAAAATACTTATTTAGAGTGTATGGCATTCAAAGATTCTACAGACGAAAAATTTCAAGAACAAATTAACGGAAGTAAATTAAATCTTGTTCAGTTCAGCGCATCTTGGTGCGGACCATGCCAGCAACTAAAACCTATCATAGAAAAGATATCTAATGATATGCCAGATAAGATTGATTGCTATTATCATGATATTGAAAGCCAGCCTAATGAACCTACGAAGTATTCAGTTAGAGGTGTACCTACAGTGCTTTTATTTAAAGATGGAAAACTTGTGGGAACTAAAGTTGGAGCGACTAGCGAGAAAGATATGTTAGAGTTTATTCAGCCTCATATCTAATTTTTATTCAAAATATTTCCAACATTATAAAGAGAGCCTAAACAGATAATCAGCTTTTTATCTCTAGAAGATATTTTTTTTATTGCATCATCCAAGTTTTTTGCTGCATCAACGTTGAAGTGAATTTTTTGAGCTATAGATTTTAAATCTTTAGCAGACATACAGTTTTTTTCATTTTCAATAGGTATTGTTATTATCTTTTTAAATATTCCTTTAAATTGTTTGATAAATAAATCAGGTTCTTTATTTTTCATCATTGACCAAATAGCATATTTAGGTTTTTTAATATCTTTTAAGTAAGATGCTAAGTTCTTAGCATCAGCTTCAGCATGGGCTCCATCAATCATGATCTGTTCATTTTTAAAAAGCTTATCTTTTATTATCCCTTTTTTTAAATATTGAAATCTTCCCTCGAATGAAATGTTTTGAATAGTTTTTCCAATAACTCTTTTATCAATTTTAAGATCTAATGCTATTTTTATAGCATGACATAGATTCTCTAATAATCCTTTTGAATGTATGTTTTGATTTTTAAGCTTGATGTTATGTCTTTTATCTTGGTAAAAATATTTATTATTCTTTTTTATTAGTTTCCAAGTGTTTGGGTAATTAATTTTACTTTTATTCTTCTTAAGATTTTTCTTAATTTTACCTAAAACGTAAGGTATTTGTTTACCCACATAAATATTAGTAAAATTACTGAGAAAGCCAACTTTTTGATATATTACCTCATCTAGTGTTTTTTTATTTTTATCTAAAAAATTTAAGTGTTGCTTATTAATATTCACTACTACCTGAGCTATTGGAAAATCAAAAACATTTGTGGAATCTTTTGCGAATAAAGCTCCAGCTTCAATTAAATGATAGTCAGTATTTTGCTTTGAAGCATTTAATATATAGACAACTGTTAGAACCTCAAAGATAGTTAAAGTAACTTTTAGTTTTTCAATTAATCTTATTGATTGTCTAATTTCTTTATGAGTTAAATATCTATTACCCATCCAAAATCTTTCTCTAATATCTTTAAGAGATGGTGAAATATATGTTGTTGCACTTTGCTTATTTGCCTCGATGAAACATTTAAGAGAATAAAGTGTAGTAAATTTTCCGCTAGATCCTAAAAAATTTATAACATTTTTAAGTTTTTTCTCAGGATGATTTAATTTTCTTAGAACAAACTTAATTCTCTTAAGATCAAAATTTATAGTTTTATTAAAGAGCTTGTGATTAGCTAGCAGCTTGTAGAGACTTATCGACTGTGACATTGGAGTCTTGTTTAGCTTGAGCCTCTTGTTTTTTCAATAGAACATTTAACAATGTTCCTATTGTTGTATTCAAATATTTTCTCTCAACTACTAAATCAATACCGCCGTGATCTTTTACATACTCTGCAGTTTGGAATTCATCTGGCAGTGTTTCTCTAACAGTATCTTGAATTACTCGTCTACCAGCAAAACCAATCGTAGCTTTTGGTTCAGCAATTAAGATATCTCCTAGCATTGCCCACGAGGCAGTTACACCACCTGTTGTTGGATCAGTTAAAATTACCACAAAAGGAATATTTTTTTTCTTTAATTCATTAACTGCTAAAGCAGTCCTAGACATCTGCATTAATGCAATTGAAGACTCCATCATTCTTTGTCCGCCAGAACAGCTGAAAAAGATATAAGGTATTTTATTTTCGATTGCATGTTGAGCACCGGCAATAAATGCTTCACCTGATGCGGCCCCAAAAGATCCACCAATAAATCTGAAATCTTGAGAACCAACTACAACATCAATATTTTGTACTTTTCCTTTTGCAATTAAAACTGCATCGTCTTGTCCAGTAAGTTTTCTGGCAGCTTTTAAACGATCTGTATATTTTTTCTTATCTTGGAAATTAAGAGGGTCTTCTTTTGGAAGAGGAGTTTCTATTAGTTCAAATTCTTTATTATCAAAAAAAGTTTCAAACCTTTCTTTACACGTAAGTTTGTGGTGAGCTCCACACTTAGGACAAACCTTTTGGTTAGACACTAAATCTTCTTTATAGATTAAGTTTTTACATCCACATGTAGTCCAGAGATTTTCTTCAATCTTTGACGATTTCTTCTCAAAAAGAGATTTTATTTTGGGCTTAATAAACTTTGTTATCCAGTTCATATTATTTTTCTTTTAAGATTGTACACAACTTTATCTAACTTTGTGACAGGATTTTGTCTCATTTTGAGTGAATTAGTAATAGTTTTACACAATAAAGACCCAACTACTAAGCCATTAGCAGATTTTAGAGAAGATATAGTTTTATCTGTGATTCCAAAGCCGATTACTAAGTTTTTTTTAGGATTGATTCTTTTTATCTTATCGTAATTCTCTAGTATCTTTTTTGGAGAAACTTTTAGCTTGCCCCCAGTAGTAGAGAGCATTGATATATAGTAAATCATATCATGTGAATCTTTTATGATTTTTTTCATTCTTTCCCTTGAAGTAGTAGGTGATAAAAGCTGAATAAAGTTAATACCTTTTTTTTTGCATTTATTTGCAAAATTTTTATTCTCTGGATAAGGGAGATCAACAATTATAAGGCCATCAACGCCTGAACTCTTGCAATTTTTCAAGAAATTGTTTTCTCCATTTTGATAAATAAGATTGTAATAACCCATAAGTATTAATGGTTTAGAAGTATTTATTTTTTTAAATTTTTTTACAATTTGAAAAACATCTCTAAGTTTTATTCCATTTTTTAAAGCACGATGTGAGCTACCTTGTATTTGCCCACCATCTGCAATCGGAGTATTATGGGGGAAACCAAGCTCAAGTATATCAGCATGCTTTGAAATTTTGTTTAGGATTTTAAGAGAATTTTTTTTTGTATTATCACCAGCTACAGTATAAGTAATCAGAGCAGCTCTTTTTTCTTTCTTGCAATTTTCAAAAGCTAAAGCGATTTTAGATTTCATCTAATATAAGAACCTAGTTTTTGTTTTATTATATCTTTATCTTTAAGACTATCTCCGCATGAATTTACAATTATAACTTCTGAACTTTTTAATTTTGGAGCAATTTTAATAGCTTCTGCAAAAGCATGAGAAGGTTCTAAAGATGGTGAAATATTTTCAAGTTTAGAAACTAATTGATAAGCCTTAAGTGCATCTTCATCACTTGCAGATGTGTATCTTGCTCTTTTTGTATCTTTTAGAAAACAATGAAGAGGTGAAATACCAGGATAATCTAAACCTGCTGAAATAGACTCAGTTGAACCTATTTGCCCCTCTTTATCTTGAATAACATATTGTGCAGCTCCATGCAGAATCCCTATTTTTGAACCATTAGTTAATGGTGCAGCATGTAGCTTACTATTTTTTGGTCCACCTGCTTCGACACCTATAAATTCTGCATGGGTATTCATAAATTCATTCCAAAAACCAGCGGCTGAACTTCCTCCTCCAACACAATTAATTAATTTTAATTTATTTGGTATTTTTCCAAATTCGTCTTTGACCTGCTGCATTAATTCTCTTGAAATTTGTGCAGTAGACCAAGCACAAATTTTTATAAAAATATTAGGCCCCACTGTAGATCCTACACACATATGTGTAGTATCACAATTTGATACCCAGTATCTCATACATTCACTTACAGCATCAACTAATGTTTGACTTCCTGTTATTACAGGAACAATTTCCGCCCCATTTTTTCTTATTGCTTCGACGTTAGGCCTTTGTCTTTTGATATCTTTAGCCCCCATAAAAATTTTGCATTTAAGACCAAATTTTTTTGCAGCCATTGAAAGCATTTTTCCTGCATAACCAGCGCCAGTATCACCAACAATATATTTCTTACCTGCCTTTTTAGCTATAAGACAGTGTACAGTAGCATTATAAATTTTATGAGCTCCTCCATTTGCTTCCGAAACTACTTTTGCGTAAATCTGAGCTCCACCTAAGTGATCTGTAAGATTTTCTAATTTTATAAAAGGTGTAGGAGCACCTATATATTTTGTAAAATGATGATTTCTTTCTTTAAGGAAATTTTTATCTTTTCTTAGTTTTGAAAATAATTTTGTTAAATCATCTATAGGTTTTTTTAGAGTCTCAGGTATAAAGTTTCCCCCAAATTTCCCACCATACATAAAATTTTTATCGTGCTGGTCTATTAGTGATAATTTTTTATTAATTCTCAATTTCATATACTTTATTTATAAAATTTTTAATTTTATGATGATCTTTGTATCCTAATTGACTTTCTAAACTAGAGGATAAATCAAAAAATTTAATACCTAATTTGTTAATATTTTTAACATTGTATTGGGATATTGAACCCGCTAATGCAAATTTATCTCCGCTAGGAATTTTTTTAATTAAATTTTTCGGAAATTCAAAAGATTTTTCCATGCCTGGAGTATCAAATAATATCACATCAGCTTTACTAAATTCTTTATGCTTATCAATATCCTGTTCTTCTTTAACTTTAATAGTTTTAATAATTTTAAAGCCCATATTCTTTATTTCTATTAATCTTTCTATAGACTCCGAACCGTGGAGTTGAATATAATTAAAATTTCCAACAAGATTTTTCTTAATAAAGTCATTACTAGGGTTTACTGTGACTGCAACAAAAGCAGAATTTTTTCTATCATATTTTGAAAGTGTTTTTATATCAGCTAAATTTACGTTACGAGGAGACTTTTCATAAAAAATAAATCCTAAATAATCTACTTTTAGATCAAGACATAATTGAACATCTCTTTTTGGATTTAAACCACAAATCTTTACCTTCATTAACTTAGTTTTTTTTCAAGATTTAGAATATTTTTTTTAATATTACCACGAGTTATTGCTCTTCCAATCACTAACCAATCAGATTTCACCTTATTTGCTTCCATTGAACGCTTTTGATCATAATTTTTTTTTCCTATTTGAACACCGGGAGTAATAATTTCTTTTTTAAAAATTTTTCTTACAGAACTTACTTCAAAAGGACTGCACACTAGAGCATCCAAAAAAGCTTTTTTAGCAAGTTTTGTCTGATGTATTACTAAATTATTTACATTTTTATTATAGCCAATTAATTTTAAGTCATTATCATTTAAAGAGGTTAAAGTTGTTACACCTATAATCTTTATTGATCCAGAAACTTTTTTTACTGCTTTTAAAGCAGGTAACCCAGCTGAAATATGAACTGTAAGATAATTTATTTTCAAATCTTTTAAAGCTTTAATTGTTGATACCATTGTATTTGTTGTGTCATTTAATTTTAAATCAATAAAAATAATTTCATTTTTTAATTTCGATACAAATTTTCTACCATGTCTAGAGTTCATAAATTCTAATCCAAATTTATACCCAATCTTAATTCTGTTTGATTTTGATTGATTTATAATCTTTTTCACTTTTTTTATATTTGTAGTATCACAAGCTATAAATATTTTAGGTTTTGTCATTTATTGATTATCTTATTCAATCTTTTAGATGTTTTAAATCTTAATTTTAAACGCTCTGGCTTATATAATATTTCATTAGTTAATGGATTGCGTGCATTATAATTTTCTTTCAACTTTTTAAAATACCATCTTCCCAAACCGCGAATTTCAACAGTTTTTTCATTTTTAAGTGCTGATATGATGCTATTAGAAAAAGTTAAGATTGCAGTTTCTAAATCAGATTGGTTTAATTTTGGATTTTTTTCTTTAAGCTGTTCTATAAGCTTTTTTTTTGACAATTATTTATTTTCTTTTTTTTTACTTCCAATAGCTTTTTCAAAAATACCCTTAAGAGTAGCTCCAGATTTTGTTGCACCCTCTCCAAACTTTTTAATTAATGATTTTTCTTCATCAATTTGGGCTGCTTTTACACTTAGTTTAATTTTTCTATTTTCTACATCAAGTTCTGTGATTTTTGCGTCTAAAACATTTCCATTTGAAAATACCTCAGGCCTAGCGTCAAAAGCATTTTTGGCTAGTTCAGATTTTTTTATAGTTACAATTAATCTTTTTTCTTGATCAACTGCAACTTTTACGCCCGTTTTGAGAACCTCGTGTATTCTAGTGGTGATTATATCTCCAATTTTTTTTCTATTTTCTTTAAACCAGTCTAGAGGATCTCTTTCCAAAGCTCTTTTTGAGAATCGAATTTTGTCATCAATAATTTCAATTATTTTTACCTCTAAAACATCATTTTTCTTATAATTCTTTAATTCCTCTACATTTTCTTGATAAGATAATTCTTTATAATGAAGCATGCCTTGAAGCTTTGATTCTAGTAGCTCACCAAAAATTGCTTTATCGGTGATATTAATTATCTTTATTTTTACTTTTTCATTTATTTGATTTCTAATTTTTTCCCATGGATTCTCTAAGGTTGCTTTATAAGATAAAGATATTCTTTTAGTATCTTTATCTAAGTTAACAATTTTAAATTTAATATTTTGAGATACCGAGAGAATTTTACTTGGTTTTACATTTTTGTTTACCCAATCTAATTCAGAACTATGAACTAAGCCCTCAACCCCTTCTTCAATTTTTACAAAACAACCATAATCCATTATTTTAGTTACAATTCCTTCGTATATTTGACCAATTTTATATTTTTTTTCAATGTTATCAAATGGATCTTCGGTTAATGCCTTAACAGAAGCAGAAACTCTATTTGTAATAGTATCGATCTTGGTAATCTTAACTCTAAGCTTTTCTCCTATGTTGACTAAATCAGATGGTTTTTTTACTCTTCCATGACTTAGATCACTTACATGCAACAAGGCATCAATTCCGTTTATATCGAGAAAAATTCCCCAATCGGTTGTCGCTTTCACTATTGCATTATCAACTATATCACCTTCCTTTAAATTTTTTAAAACTTCTTTGATTTCTGCATTTTTGCTTTTTTCAAGAACAGCTCTTCTTGAAACACAGACGTTACCTCTATTTTTATCTATTTTTGTGGCAATTACTTTTACAGGAGTATTAATTAGATGATCAATTTTTTTTAATGGTCTAATATCAATTTGTGATAAAGGCATAAAGCACTGTAGCCCCTCTACATTTGCAATAAAACCACCTTTAATTTTATTTGTTATGTAACAAGTCATTTCTTCTTGTTTTTCAAAAACCTTTTCCATTCGTTTCCAAGCTTTCATTTTTCTTGCCTTGTCTCTTGAAATTACAATTTCCCCTTTATAGCTTTCTATTCGTTCTAAAAAGACATCTACTTGCGATCCAATTTTTAATTTTGATAACTCTTCATCATTCTTAAATTCCTCTATTGGTATCATGCCTTCCATTTTAGCTTTACAATCTACAACTATGAAATTTTTAGTAATTTCTGTTACCGTTGCTTTGATAATCTCATTTTCCTTGAGTTTTCTATCTTTGAAATCTTGATCCAAAAGAGTTTGGAATTTTTTCTTTTCAGGGCTAAAATTTTTTAATTCGTCTGTTGCCATATTAATTTTTTAAGTACTTTTCCACATGTTTTGACATAGTTGTCATCATAGTTTTTTTGTCTAATTTTCCGGTGTCGATTACTATCGAATTTCTATGTTTAAGTAAAGGGGAGTATTTTCTTTTTACATCAGAAATATTTCTTTTTTTGAGGGCTTTTTTTACATTTTCATATTTTATTAATGGATTAGTTTTCTTTAATTCTAAATACCTTCTTTTAGCGGCTATCGACAAGCTACATACAAAATAAAATTTTAAGTCTGAGTTGGGTAAAATTTTTGTAGATATATCGCGCCCCTCTATACAACAGTTTTTATTTTTTTTTGAAAAATTTATCTGAAATTTTTTTAAAATTTTTCTTATTTTATTATCTTTTGCTATCTGAGAACTATATTCTGAAATTATTGGTGAATGTAGATTGATTTTTTCTATTTTTTTATAATTTAAATTTTTAAATTTTTTTTTAATAAAATTTATTTTATCTTTTGGCTTTTGTTTATTTATTAAAAACGCTGCATATCTATAAAGTAGACCGGAAGAAAGAAATTTGAGTTTATATTTTCTTGCAATCATTTTTGCTCCAGTTGATTTACCAGTAGCCGCTCCCCCATCACAGGCAATTTGAATTGATTTTTTATTGAATTTCAAATTTAGCTCCTAGCATTCTTGCAATTTTTAAAAATGATGGTGAGGATGTATAAACAGTTTCAAAGTTTTTGATTTTTGTTTTAACACCGGTTAACAAAGCTAAAATAAATGTCGACATACATATTCTATGATCACCTAAATTTGGAACGATAATTTTTTTTTTACTGCTATGAGCTATTCTTTGTCCATAAATAATAAATTCATCTTTTTTAATTTCTGATTTTATATTTATTTGATCTAACACTTTTTTCATTTCTAAAATTCTATTGCTTTCTTTATTAGCTAAATCAGAAATACCTTTAAAATGAGATTTTCCTTTGATCAAAGCGGCCATTGCAAATAATATTGGGTACTCATCTGTCATGCTAACATAATAAGACCTCGATGCCTTAATTGGTTTTAATTTACAACTTTTAATAATTATATCTCCGATACGCTCATTATTAATTTTTTTTAAATTTTTATATCTTATGTTTGCTCCTTGTTTTTTTAAAAGGTCATAAAAACCTATCCTAGTTTTGTTAAGCCCCACATTTTTAAGAATAATAGATGAGTTTTTATTTAATAGTGTTAAAGCTGAAAAAAAAGCTGCGGATGATGGATCATTTGGGACATAAATATTTATACGATTTAATTTCTTTTTACCTTGAATTCTAATAATTTTTTTTTGCTTTTTTTTTATCTTTTTTATTTTTTTATTATTTAACAAAATATTTTCTGTATGATCTCTGCTTATCTGAGTTTCAATAATTTTTGTAACACCATAAGAGTTTAATCCCGCAAGCATTACCGCACTTTTTAATTGTGCTGAAGAACCTGCCGTATAAGTTATTCCAACGGGCATTGGTGAAGAAATTAGTTTAAGTGGAAAATTAAATTTATTTTTTGGAAAAAAGTATGCCCCAAATTTTGTCATTAATTTTACTAAATTTTCCATACTTCTTTTATTTAGCGAGTTATCTCCAAACAAATTGACATTGATATTTGGCGTAGTTGTAAGAATTCCAATCAACAACCTAGCTAAGGTACCAGAGTTTCCAAAATTTAACTTCGCATTTTTATTAATTGCTAGAGATCCAAATCCATTACCATAAACTAAATATTTTTTAGCTCTTATCTTTTTAATTTTGACACCAAGTTTTCTAAGACAGTTAATTGATGAAAAAACATCTTCAGATTCTAAAATATTATTCAAAGAAGATACTTTCTGACTAATTGAACCTATTAAGAAACTTCTAATTGAGATAGATTTGTCGGAGTCTACATTTATCGTCTTTTTAAATGGATTTATTTTTTTATTTAAACTTAAATCAAACTTTTTAATATTCATTTATACTATGAAAATTGTTTACCAAAATAGTATTCGATTGCTTTAGATGATTTAAGTATTTCTCTTGACGTGCCTTCTGCAATAACTGTGTGTTCTCCTAAAACATAATTCCTGTCTGTAATATCAAATAAATTTTTCACGTTATGGTCTGTAACAAGAATTGCAGTTCCATTAGATTGAATTTTAAGTATGTATTTTTGAATATCTTGAATTACTAATGGATCTAGTGCGGCGAGAGGCTCATCTAGCAAAACAATTTTGGGCTTATTAATCATTACTCGCGCCATCATTAATCTTCGTATTTCACCTCCAGATAGTACTGATGCGTTGAGAGATCTTAGATGTGTGAGATTAAATTCCTCTAAAATCTTTTCAGTGATGAATTTTTGTTTTTCCGGTTCTTGCTTGATAGTTATTTGCGCAATACCCATAATATTATCATAGACTGACATATCAAAAACGCTTCTTTGTTGAGGCAAATAACCTAATCCTTCTCTCGCTCTTAAGTGTATTGGGATTTGATTAATTATTTTTTTATTTAAAATGATTTTTCCATTATCAGGTTGTTGTTCACCGATACATATAGAAAATAAAGTTGTTTTTCCACATCCGTTAGGACCTAAAATGCCAACACATTCACCTGGAAATACTTTTATTGATAGATTTTTCAAAACTGGTCTTCCATCGTAAGATTTGCTCAGACCTTGTACATTAAAAATAGCACTATCTTTTTTAAAACTTAAAATTCTAAATCCTTTTTTCATTTCAAATAAATGTTAGCATTAATTTTTTTATTTTTGTTAGATGATACATTTAAAGTTTTTTTATTAATATCAAAGATTAATTTATCAGCATATATAATACCTTTTTCTTCATTATCTAATTTAACGTTATCTGAAATAATTAAATTGTTATTAATATTTGAATATTCTGCCTTTTGAGCAAAAAGTTTTGAATCTTCATAATTAGCAACAATATTTTCATAGAAATTCATATCCAAAGTAAGATTGTTATACAGCCCCCTCTCAGAAGTTATCTTTAGAGTTGAATCATCTTTAAAATAAAATGTTGCCACAACAGAGATTAAATTTACTTTTTCCTGGTTTTCCGAGTCATTAAAAGCTTTTTTAGATTTTATAATATATCTGTTACCTGCAATATCAATACCAGAATACTCAATGTTAGAGAATGTCTCAGAGTCTCCGGGTTGTGACGCTATTTTTCTTTTTATTTCTTTTTGTTTTTCCGTTGAGATTATTGATTTATTTAAATCTTTTTCTTTGTAATAGGTATAATAAATTACAAAAAATCCTATTGCCAACAAACTAATTTGTACTAATTTCAATTTATTTTTTCTTGATGTCATTATTTTATCCCATTTTTTAATAAAAAATGAATATGTATTATCCCTTTAAGTCTTTTATTTTTTTTATTTAAATCTTTATCAGAAACAACAAGTAAAGATGTAATTTTTTTTTCATTACAAACAGCTAGTGCTTTAGCAGCCGGCATATTCTCATTAACAACAAGGGGATTTTTAGTCATAAATTTATTTAAATTATAATTTAATGAATAATTTTTTAACTCTCTTCTAAGATCACCATCTGTAACAATACCTTTAATTATTTTATTTTTTAGCAAAACAACAATACCAAGTTTTTTCTTGTTCATTTCCACAAGTGCATCTTTAAAGCTCTTTTTGTAATTAACGACAGGCATCTTCTCATTCTTGACCATGATATCTTTAGCGAGCAGCAAAGAGTTACCTATATTTCCACCAGGATGAAAAACTTTAAATTTATCTTTAGAAAAATTTCTTTGATGCATCACTGTTGTTGCCAAACAATCTCCGAGTAACAATGTTATTGAGGTACTTGAAGTAGGAACCATTCCTATTATATCTGCTTCCTTTACTTTTGGTAAAACTAATTTAATATCACTTGCTTTTAGTAAAATACTATCTTCTTTAGAAGCAATGCCAATAATTTTAATTTTAAAGCGATTTGCATATTTTAACATATTTGTTAGTTCTGACGTATTGCCTGAGTAAGAAAAAATAATTAATAAATCTTTTTTTTCTATTTGCCCCATGTCACCATGTAAAGCTTCTGAGGGATGACAAAAAAAACTTGGGATACCTACACTTGAAAAAGTTGCTGAAACTTTTCTAGCAATAAGGCCTGATTTTCCAATTCCAGCAAAAATTATTTTACCCTTACAATTTAATATTAAATCTACTGCTTTTATGAATGAATTATTAAATGTTTTTTTTATTTTTTTTAATTCTTTTATTTGAATGTATGCTGATTTTTCTGCTAATTTTAAATAATTTAATTTTTTCATTAGTGTTCAAAAATATCAAATTTAAATCCGTTTTGATCTAGCTCTACTCTTGTATCTAAAAAAGCTAAACAATTTTTAAAAATATTCATTCTCTTTTCACGAATAAGCATCTTTTCTAATTCATTTTTAATCTTATGAAGATAAATTACATCGTTTGCTGCGTACTCGAGTTGTTTATCTGTTAATTCATCGATATCTTTATTCCAGTCACTGCTACCTTGTCTTTTGTCTAAAGATTTATTGCAGAACTCTAGAACTAAATTTTTTAAGCCGTGACTATCAGTGTATGTTCTTACAATTTTTGAGGCAATTTTGGTATCAAAAATATTTTTAATTTTGCATTTAAGAAAATACTCAAGTGCATTTTTATCAAATCTTAAAAAATGACCTATTTTTAAAATATTATCATTTTCTAAAACAAATTTTAAATTAGGGGCATTAAAATTATCTTTGTTCGGCTGAATTATAAAAATATTTTCGTTTTCATCACATATTTGAATTAGACTTAATTTATCCCTCTCAGGGATTTGGAGGCCAGTTGCCTCTGTATCTATAGCAATACTATTCTTGAATGAATTTGCAATTTCAGAAGTAATGTCACCTTTAAACTTAGTTATTTTCATATATAAGTATTCTAATTACCATGAAAAATCATATTTGCACAATCTTAGGTGGTGGTGGATTTATAGGAAGATATCTTGTCAGGAATTTGACCAAGAAAAACTATAGGTGCATTATTTCCACAAGAAAAGCATTTCAAAAGGGTTATTTAAAAACACAAGCTACACCAGGGGCGATCGAGCTTATTAATTGGAATTCTAATAATTTTTCTGAACTAAAAGAGTCTATTAAGAACTCTGATATAGTTATTAATTTAATCGGCATTCTTTATGAGACAAGAAAACAGAAGTTTTATAATATTCACTCAAGCATTCCAGAAGCAGTCGCTAAAATTTGCAAAGAGTCTGATGTAAAAAAATTCATTCATGTGTCAGCAATTGGAGCTAATGAAAACTCTAAGTCACTTTATCAAAAATCAAAATATCAAGGGGAGGTAAAAGCACTTGAAAATTTTAAAAATACAGTTGTAATAAGACCTAGTGTTGTGTGCGGAACAGAAGACAATTTTACAAATTTATTTTCAAAATTAAGCATACTTCCTGTTATCCCTGTTGTTGGTATGAATTATAAATTTCAACCTATTTTAGTTACAGATGTAGCTGATGCAATCGTTCAAGCAATTGAAACAAAAAGTAATGAAGGAAAGATTTATGAAATAGGAGGACCAAAAATTATTAGCTTTGGAGATATGGTTAAATCTATTTTAAATACAATTAATAAAAAAAGATTTGTCGTAGATATGCCAATGCCTCTTGCAAAAATACAAAGTACAATTACAGATCTGCTTCCTATTCCGCCAATTCTAACTAGAGATCAATGTGAAATATTATCTGAAGCAGATAATGTTGTTTCAAACAGTCATCTTACGTTAAAAGACTTAGACATAAATCCATCTGATGTTGAAGAAGCAATGAAGAAATGGCTATGGAGATATAAAGATGGTGGTCAGTTTGCAAAAGCTTAAATGAAAAATATAAGTTTATTCTCAGGTTACATTTATTTAATTCTAGCTATCATCACAGGAATTGCATCAAACGGTTTTTTAAAAACAACAGAGGGATTTACAAAATTAACGCCAACTATTTTTTGCGTAACAAGTATTGTCATATGTTTATTTTGTATTTCTAAAGCAATGACAATTATTCCAGTTGGTTTTACTTACGCAACATACGGAGCAATGACCATTACAGCAGTAACTCTTTTTGGAGTTTTTAAATATAATCAAACTCCAAACTTATACGGAACCGTAGGATTAATTTTAATTATTGCTGGAGTTATTTTGCTTAACGTTTTTGGAAGAGTAAAATAAAACCCTAGGTAGAATCTAAATTATCTAATCGACTCCTCTTTATATTTGTTTTGTGCTAGTTTTTTTCTTTTAAAAAAAAACTTGGGAGTACTCATAATGAAAAAATTAAAAGCAATAATTGCTTCACTTGCACTTTTCGCAATGTTTGCGGGAACTGCAGCTCAGGCAAAAGTAGAAATACAATGGTGGCACG
>Ga0255777_10002609_pt1 | contig 15917 bp, 12 predicted proteins | sample 101ome_15_FD_179975 | JGI IMG/M metagenome (GOLD analysis project Ga0255777, IMG submission 179975) | Coastal salt marsh microbial communities from the Groves Creek Marsh, Skidaway Island, Georgia - 101402AT metaG (version 2) | ecosystem: Environmental > Aquatic > Marine > Intertidal zone >...
CGGAGCAATTGACTCAAAGCGGCGCAGCCGACCTCGCTGATCGGGCGGTGAGCTGGGAAGCTTCTTTTCGACAAGACGCTTATTTGTTGCTGGATAACCGCTTGCATCGTGGACAGGTGGGGTACCACGTTGTCGCGCTGGCGGAGTCGGTGGAGGGGATTGTGCCGGTCAATTTGGGGTGGCTGCCGGGAGATCCGGCGAGACGGACTACCCCGGTACCGGATTTGCCCCGTGGGGTTGTGTCCATAGAGGGGCGCGTGTTTATACCTTCAGCCAAGCCCATTTTGTTGCAGCAGCCGTCACCTCCGGCCAGTTTGCCGGCGACGGTACAAACGCTGTATTGGGATCATTGGAGCGAGGATTTGAGCACGCTGTCGGGCAGATCAGTCTTTCCGTATGAGGTCAGGATATCTCCCGACTCGCCACACGCGTTGGTGGCGGAGTGGGCAGTGATCAATCAAACCCCCTCAAAGCATATTGGCTATGCAGTGCAATGGTTTGCGATGGCTGCAGTGCTGACGTTGATTGGACTGTTGCGGATGACCAACCTCAGAGAGCTGCTGGGTAGGCGGGTGACTCCGTGACTCAAGTAGCGGTGTCTCTGCAGCAGCGACGCGCGCGCAGGGTGTTACTCCTGATTGGCGGCATCCCTGTGGCGATGATGTTGAGTGCAACCGTCCTCTGGTGGGGAGTTCAAACCGGACACGTGGATGTGCTGGGTCAATTAGGAACGGCCAACCACGGCGAATTGATCACGCCCCCGCGCTCTGTCGCCGAGATTACATTTCAGCGCGACGGCGTTGCGGACCTGCTGTGGCGGGATTTGCCACCGAAATGGCGAATGGTGATCGTTCAGCGGGGGCAAACCTGCGACGAAGCCTGTCAGCTTCAGTTGTATCAGACTCGCCAGATTCACGTTGCCTTGGGTAAAGACTTTAATCGCGTTGGTCGTGTGGTGATGAGTGATACCCCATCGGCAGAGGTTAAGGTGTTGTCGGTGACAGGGCCTGACAAGCAACCGCCGGTCCAACCCGCGACGGCGTTTGGCGAGTGGATCGCCCTCGAGCACAAAGGGCTCACCACCTTGACGCTTGCAGAGCCGGCGCTAGACACGCTGTCCCCCGAAACCCTGCACAGGCCCGATCAGTGGTATTTGGTCGATCCCGCCGGCTGGATCATGATGCGATTTAGCGGCGATCTGCACTACAAGGACGTGATCAGCGATTTGCGCTTTCTTCTGAAAAATTCGAGCGGTTGAACGCATGCCGGTGGCCATCATTGCAAACATCGCCCGCGGGGCGTCATCCGCGGAAACCGCTACCACAGAGGCGGTTTCCGACCAGTGGAGAGGGCCGACCGGTGACTGAAGTAAGGCAGCGCGGTGTCCGGCTGACCGTTCTGATGGTCTTGGCATTTATTGCCGTCGTGGTGACAAGCTTTGTATATCGGGTGGGCGAACCCAGAGTCATGAGTGTGGCGGAGACACGCGCCAATGGACTCTTTCTATTTGATACGCCGCGGGATCTGGGTGACTTCACGCTCATTGATCATCGCGGCGAAACCTCCAGTCAAGTCGCGCTGCAAGAAAAATGGACGCTGATTTTTTTTGGTTTCACCCACTGTCCGGATATCTGCCCGACGACGCTTGCAGAGCTCGCTGAGCTTAAATCACAGTTACTTGGCACCGAGGCAGAGGCAGTGCAGGTGGTCATGGTATCGGTGGACCCTGCGCGCGACACCACCCTTCGCATGGCTCAATATGTCCCTTATTTTCATCCTGATTTTCTCGGTGTGACGGGTGAGTTTGGGTCAATTCTCAGTTTTGCCCAGCGGCTGAACGCGCCGTTTCGCAAAGTTACCGATGCCGACGGCGCTTATCAGATGGAGCATAGCGCCAATGTGATGTTGGTGAATCCGCGTGGCGATTACCACGGCTTCTTTCGTGCGCCGCTCGATATTCCCAAAATGCGGGTAACCTTAAGATCCACCCTGTTCTTGTGGGAGCACTGATCTGATGGCGAACCGGCTCATTCTGGTAGATGGATCCTCCTATCTATTCCGCGCGTACCACGCACTACCTGCGCTGACCAACTCAAAGGGCCTGAACACGGGTGCCGCCAAGGGCGTCATCGGGATGATCCGTAAGCTGATGGCGGATTACGCCGACGATCAGGTGGTGGTGGTATTCGACGCCAAGGGGCCCACGTTTCGCAACGACATTTATCCTGAATACAAAGCAAATCGCCCGCCGATGCCGGACGAACTGCGCGAGCAGATAGACCCCATTCACAGCGCGATTCGAGCGATGGGGCTACCGTTGATTTGTGTTGGCGGAGTGGAGGCAGACGATGTTATTGGCACTTTGTCTGTGGAAGCCGCTGCGGGAGGAAGGGAGGTAGTGATCTCTACCGGCGACAAAGACATGGCACAGCTGGTCAATGATCGCGTCACGCTTATTAACACCATGAACAACACTGCCATGGACCACGATGGCGTGGTGGAAAAATTTGGCGTACCCCCCTCACTGATTATCGATTTGTTGGCTTTGATGGGTGACAAAGTCGATAACATTCCTGGCGTCGCGGGGGTGGGTGAGAAGACCGCCACTGCTTTGCTACAAAATCTCGGCGCCATTGACTCGATATACGATCAGCTCGACGCGGTTGCCGATCTGCCGATCCGAGGCGCCAAGAGCTTGGCGACAAAGCTAGAGCAAGCGCGGGGCGATGCGGAACTCAGCTACGAGCTGGCTACCATTAAAACCGATTGCAATCTGGGTTTGTCCGCTGGGGATCTTGATGCCACTCCCCCTGATACAGAGACACTGATTGCCCTCTTTCGAGAGCTCGAGTTCAAGGGGTGGCTGGATGCTCTGCTCCAAGGTGGCTCGGCTGGTGGTGCATCGCCAGACTCTGGGGAGGCCGCTGATAGCGAAACAGACCCAGTTGCAGCCAGCGATGCCATTGAAGTCATCACGGTACTGGATCAGGCCACATTTGACGAATGGCTGACAAAGCTGGGGGCGGCGGAGCTCTTTGCATTTGATACCGAGACCACAAGTCTCGATTACATGAAAGCAGAAGTTGTCGGCGTGTCCTTCGCCGTGGCAGCGGGCGCTGCGGCATACGTGCCGTTGGCACACGATTACCCTGGTGCGCCCGTGCAGCTCAATCGAGAGACTGTGCTGGAGGCCTTAAGGCCGTTACTGGAAGATGAGCGGGTAGGCAAGGTCGGTCAGCATCTGAAATACGACGCCAATGTGCTGGCTAATCACGGCATTAACCTGCGGGGTATTCGCGAGGACACCATGTTGGAGTCTTATGTGCTGGATGCTGCCGGTAGCCGCCATGACCTTGACACGCTGGCCTTGAAATATCTGGGTCAGCGGACGATCCATTTTGAGGATATTGCTGGTAAAGGCGTTAAGCAGCTGACATTTAATCAGGTGCCCATCGAGCAGGCTGCCCCTTACGCTGCGGAAGATGCAGAGGTGACTTGGCGCTTGCACGAACTGCTTTCGCAGCGGCTGGTTAAGGAAGCCCCTCTGGCGAATCTTTATCGGGATCTTGAAATCCCGATGGTGCCCGTGCTCTCCCGAATCGAGCGCAATGGTGCGCTAGTGTGTCGGGATACGCTCGCCAGACAGAGCCAGGAGCTGGGTGAGCGCATCTTGGCGCTCGAAGCCAAGGCTCACGAACTGGCTGGCGGCCCATTCAATCTCAGCTCGCCCAAGCAGTTGGGCGAGATCCTGTTTAATCAACTGGAATTGCCAGTCCTCAAAAAAACGCCGAAGGGGGCGCCTTCCACTGCAGAGGAAGTCCTTGCCGAATTGGCGCTGGATTACCCATTGCCGGCAGTGCTGATGGAATATCGCAGCTTCAGTAAATTGAAGTCCACTTATACAGATAAGCTCCCGGAGATGATCGATTCGCGAACGGGTCGCGTTCACACCTCCTACCATCAGGCTGTTACGGCCACCGGGCGGTTGTCGTCATCGGACCCGAACCTGCAGAATATTCCCATACGTACGGCCGAGGGCAGGCGCATCCGGCAGGCGTTTATAGCCGCGCCCGGCTGTAAGATTGTGGCAGCCGACTATTCACAGATTGAACTCCGCATCATGGCGCATCTGTCGCAGGATGCGGGTTTGCTGACTGCTTTCGCCGACGGTCTGGATGTGCACAGTGCGACAGCGGCAGAGGTATTTGATGTCGGTATCGATGCCGTGTCGGGGGATCAGCGGCGCAAAGCCAAGGCGATCAATTTTGGATTGATCTACGGTATGTCTGCTTTTGGTCTGGGCAAGCAGTTAGGTATCGGCAGAAACGAGGCGCAGGAATACATCGATCTGTATTTTTCGCGTTATCCGGGGGTGGCGGAGTACATGGCGCGGACCCGTGAGCGAGCGCACGAGGCCGGGTATGTCGAGACGCTGCGAGGCCGGCGACTTTACCTGCCCGAAATCAATGCCCGCAATCGGCAGCGGCAACAGGCCGCAGAGCGAACAGCAATCAACGCGCCCATGCAGGGTACTGCGGCAGATATCATCAAAATGGCGATGCTGGCGGTTGACGACTGGTTGATTCAATCGCGGATTCCGGCGCGCATGATCATGCAGGTTCACGACGAGCTGGTGTTCGAGGTTGAGGAGCCTGCTGTGGATGAGTTGTGTGAGACAGTGAGCCGGCTCATGTCCTCTGTGAGTTTGCTGGACGTGCCGCTCGTGGTAGAGGCGGGTACCGGAGACAACTGGGACGAGGCGCATTGAGTATCACCCAGGTTCGTCACTAGCCTCCTGAGGCCCATCCATCACAGACTCATCGGTCAGCCACTGATTGAGGTGTTTGCTGAGTTCATCTACGCCATGTCGCTTCAAAGAGGAAAACAGCTGCACACTCACCAATTCGGCATGCGTTGACAGCGACTCTCGCACAGACAGCAATGTGCTCTGTGCAGGTCCGCGCTTTAATTTGTCTGCCTTAGTCAACAAGATATGAACGGGCATACTCGCAGAGATGGCCCAACCCAGCATTTGCTTGTCGGGGTCGGTCAGGGGGTGGCGGATATCCATCAGCATGACCAGCCCGCGAAGGCTTTCTCGATATTGCAGATAGCGTTCGAGTTGTTGATTCCATTTTTTCTTTACTGCCAACGGCACTTTTGCGAAGCCGTATCCGGGCAGATCGACCAGTCTCTGACGGTCGCTGAGGGCAAAAAAATTGATAAGTTGTGTCCGCCCGGGCGTCCGCGATGTCCGCGCGAGCTTGTTCTGAGACGTTAATGTGTTGATTGCGCTGGACTTCCCTGAGTTGGAGCGCCCCGCAAACGCGACTTCCCAGCCCTGATCTGGCGGTGCGTTTTCGACAGCACTGGCGCTTTGTAGAAAGGCCGCATTGCGGAAATTCACTGGGGATGGGGAGGCTCTGAGATCGGTCATTTTGCGATTTGTGCCCAGCCGCGGAAAGTCTATAATGCCACGCTCTTTGGGCCACAAGGCGCGGGATTCAATAGTAATTTTCGCAAAATGGTGGGGGAGCCAATGCCCCTTTGCCAACTCTCTGGAGACCGGCGTGATAAGCGTTTGAGCCAGAGGGCCGTCGTTGCCGTAGGTAGCGTTACGCGCTGAGGGCGTCAATATTGGTTCAAGGCCAGACCGTTAAACAGAGATTGAAATACCAGAGGATGTGATCATGAGTTCAACCGCAATTTTTCGAGCTACCGCTACCCGACTCGTCGCTGTTTTGGCGGTGGCTGCCGCCCCGTCAGTGCTGGCGGGTGATCCCCCTCCTCAATATGCGGCTTCTTGCGGTGCTTGCCATGCCGTAGGTGTGGCCGGTGCGCCTGCGACCGGCAACGCGGAGGCGTGGGCGCCCCGAATGGAAAAGGGAATGGATGCGCTGGTGGCCTCGGTACGTAATGGCTTGAATGCGATGCCTCCCGGCGGCTTGTGCAACAGTTGCAGTGACGAGGATTACGCCGCCTTAATCACGTATATGTCCACCGCGCAGTAAAGCGCAAAACGTGGCCGGGGCCGAGCTCCGGCTGCTCGGCGCACCATGCGCGGCGCATCAAGCATCACCAGCTGACAGGTATGACTATGTTTCAGTTCGTTACAAAAAAAGGCCTAGGACTCGCAGCATTGGCTGTGATGACGTTTGTGCCCAGTACGTGGGTTATTGCTGCAACGGGTAATGCTGAGGCGGGGCAGGCCAAAGCGGCAACCTGCGTTGCTTGTCACGGTGTAGATGGCAATAGCGTCGTGCCCACCTTCCCCAAGCTTGCTGGCCTCGGTCACAAGTACCTGTTGAAGCAGATGCTGGATATTCGTGACGGGCGTCGGCCCGTGGCGCTTATGGCGGGCCAAGTCGATAACATGTCTGATGATGACCTCGCCGACATTGCTGCCTTTTACAATGCGCAAACGCGCACGGGCGGCAGCGCCGACCCCGACATGGTTGAGGTAGGGCGTAAAATCTATCTGGCGGGGATCGCAGACAGGCAAGTGCCCGCTTGCTCCGGTTGTCACAGTCCGACCGGTAATGGCAACGGCCCGGCCGGATATCCTGCTCTGGGCGGTCAGCACGCTGAATATATTGCCTCGCAGCTCAAGATGTTCCGCAAGGGTTATGAGGATCCGGCTGGACGAACCAATGGTGGCGACGCCAAAATCATGCGCACCACCGCGTTTCGTATGAGTGATATGGAGATTGAGGCGGTCGCGAGCTATATTGCTGGCCTGTAGGGTTATGCCGGAGCGCCTATCCGAGCTTGCAAACAGCGCATTCCAAGGAGGGAAACGATGACATCCAGAGTCCATTCAGTTACGCGAGCGCTACTACTTTTCTGCTTGGCGACAATCACTGCACCGCTCGTGGTGGGTGAGGAGCGTTGGGTAGAAGGCCAGCACTACCAGATCTTGAATCCTCCCGTTGCCGTAGGTCGTGGTGACGACGTCGTTGTGACAGAGTTTTTTTGGTACGGGTGCGGCCATTGCTACACGTTTGAACCCATGCTGACGGCATGGGGAAAGCAGCTGCCAGATGGCGCGGTGGTGCAGCCTTCTCCAGCTGTATGGAATGACCCGATGCGCATGCATGCCAAGGCTTTTTACATAGCGGAAGTGCTCGGTGCCAAGGAGACGATGCATCAAGTGATTTTTGATGCCATGCATGTGCAGAGAAAACGTCTGGTCTCGCGCCTTGAGTTGCGGGATCTGTTCGAAGATAACGGCGTCGATCCCGAACAGTTTGATAAGGCCTTCGACTCCTTTGGCGTGGATTCACAGGTGCGTCAGGCCGACGCCAGGGCTCGGTCAGCCAGGATATCGGGAACCCCTTCGATTATGGTGGCGGGTAAATATCTGATCGAGACGAGAGCGGCGGGCAGTCAAACCAACATGCTTGATATTGCCAGTTACCTTGTTGAGAAGGAACTCGCCGCGCGCTGATTACTCTTCCGGGACGGAGATAGCCGTCCGGGTGACCACCCTCCGTAACTCGAAGCTCGAGTGCACGCCTGTCACACCGGGAATTCGCGTGAGCTTTCCTAGCAGAAACTGTTCGTAGTGTGACATGTCGCGCACAACCGCTTTCAGCAAATAGTCGGCGCTCTGGCCGGTTACCACGCAACAATCTACGACCTCTGGCAACGCCTGTACCGTTTCTTCAAATGCCTCGAAACGATCTGGAGTATGTCGATCCATGGTCACGCTAACGTGCGCTGTCAGGTTTAACCCCAGCTTCTTGGGATCCACCATGGCAACCTGATGGGTGATGACGCCCTCGGTTATCAGCCGCTTTACGCGCCTGGCGCAGGGAGTGGGGGAGAGGCCGACCTGTTCAGATAACTCGAGGTTGCTGAGCCCCGCATCCGCTTGTAACACCTTGAGAATGCGGCGATCGAGACGGTCCAATAAAGGAACCTGAATATCCATAAAGTGACCTAAAAATAATATTTAAAGTTAAATAAAGATCAAAACTTAGCATATATCACTAAAATAGCGCCTTAAAGAACGGTTTTTGGTGATTAATGCCGGCGGTATCTCGTTACACTTGCTTCCCTTTTTTATTAGCAGGAAGCCGCAGTGGACACCGCTCGTTTTGATCATCAGAAATATCGCGCGTTTCAGCCGATCTCTAAGCCCGACCGACGTTGGCCTGATCAGGTTATTACGCAGGCACCGCAGTGGTGCTCGGTAGATCTCCGAGATGGCAATCAGGCGCTGGTTGAACCCATGAACGCAGAGCAGAAAATGCGTTTGTGGGAGTTACTGGTAACCATTGGATTCAAGCAGATCGAGGTCGGGTTTCCGTCGGCTTCGAGTCACGACTTCGCGTTTCTGCGCAAACTGATTGAGGAAAACCGGATTCCGGAGGACGTCACTGTTCAGGTGCTGACACAGGCGCGTCCAGATCTGATTGAGAAAACCTATGCCGCGCTCGAGGGCGTGCGTCGTGCTGTGGTGCATTTTTACAATAGTACTTCCACTGTGCAGCGCGAGTACGTGTTCGGGCTCGATCGCGACGGGATCCGCGATATCGCCGTCAATGGCGCGCGGCTGGTAAAGGAAGCGGCTGATGCACGTCCCGATACCGAATGGGTATTTGAATATAGCCCGGAGAGCTTCACCGGCACCGAGATGGATTTTGCCGTAACGGTCTGCGACGCGGTGAACGAGGTTCTCGCACCGACGCCCGAGCGCCCAGTTATTATCAATCTGCCCGCCACGGTAGAAATGAGCACGCCCAATATTTATGCCGACCAGATCGAGTGGTTTTGCGACCACATTCAAAATCGCGAATCACTCATAATCTCCCTTCATACGCATAACGATCGCGGCTGCGCCGTTGCAGCAGCTGAGTTGGGCGTTATGGCGGGGGCTGATCGGGTGGAGGGGACGTTGCTGGGTAACGGAGAGCGAACCGGCAATATGGATATCCTGACCATGGCGATGAATCTCTACAGTCAGGGTGTGAACCCGATGCTGGATTTCACCCACATGGATGAAATCTGCACCGTCGCTCGCGAATGCACCCAGTTGCCCGTGCATCCCCGTCATCCCTATGCGGGAGAGCTGGTTTTTACCGCTTTTTCTGGCAGTCATCAGGACGCCATTCATAAGTGTCTTTCCAAGCGCGACGCAGATGGCACATGGGATGTGGCCTACCTGCCGATCGACCCTGCTGATATCGGACGCACGTATCAGGAAGTGATCCGCATCAACAGCCAGTCAGGCAAGGGCGGCGTAGCCCATGTCCTGCGACGGGATTACGGTCTTGAGCTACCGCGTTGGTTGCAAGTGGATTTCAGCGCTGCAGTACAGGGATTGGCTGAGGACAGCGAGGCCGAGGTGTCGTCCGACGATATCTTTGCGTTGTTTAACCAGACTTATCTGAGCACCGCGGACCGCTGGCAGCTAGGCAATTATGAGTTATCGCGGCGAGACGGGTCTGATGGATTGGCAGTGACGCTCCATGGCCCTGACGGCGAGCTGAATTTGGGCGGTAAAGGCAATGGTGTCGTGGATGCGTTCGTTCAGGCGATGGAGGCGTTTACCGGTCGCCATATCGTGGTAGTAGAGTACTCTGAACACACCTTGGGGCAGAGTGCCGACGCGGAGGCCGTGTGCTACGTGCAACTCAATATCGATGGCGAGCGACCCTGTGGTGTCGGCCGCAGTCACGATATTGTGCAAGCGTCCCTGGCAGCGATCCTGTCCGCACTCGACGGAAGGGGGTTGGTGTTCGCCCACGCAGCTTGACCACTCTGCGCGTCGGGCCGTCACGCTGGCGGCTGCGCCATCTTTTGAATATAAGCCGCTCTCGAAAGCGGTTTTCGTGTCGCTCCATTTCTGGCCTCTCGCGCTCAATTTGGGAGCCCGCCAAGAGATGGCTCGTGTGGTGCACGATCGTCGTAACGTTGGGTGGCTGCTCGGCCACCCAGTTCATTTATAACCGCGTTGATATCCTCATTCGTTGGTACCTCGATGACTATGTCAGTCTGGATAGGGAACAGCAGGCGCGATTTGATAACGGACTCGAGGAGTTGCTTGAATGGCATCGTCGCGAGGAGCTGCCAGAGTATGTGATTTTGCTCGATGACGCGCAGCGGATTCTTGACGACGGGGTGCCGCTGGACGACACACGCCTGATGGCAGAGAGAATCGAAGCCGCTGCTTTGCGCTTTCAGGACCAGTTTCTGGAATTGTTATTGCGCACCGGCGAAGAGCTTCGCCCTGAACAGCGGGAGGATTTTATCGAGGCGCTTCTCGCCAAGCAGGAAGAATTTGAGGCGGATCGGCTGGAGAGGAGCGACGAGGAATATCGAGCCGACGTCGCAGAGCGATTCGATAAACAATTGAAGCGGTATCTTGGGCCAATGACGGACGCGCAAACAGACCGCATCCGCGACGCAGTGTCGCAAATGACCCGTTTGGATCACTTCTGGCTTGAAGACCGGCGCGTGTGGATCGCCGACCTGTCAACCATTCTGCTGGCTGCGGAGCCGGGTTGGCCCGACCAAGTGCGCGCGTTAATCGCCGCTCGCGAGGACGCGTTATTGCCGGCCTATCGGGATGGCATCGAACACAACGGTGAAATTATTCTGCTTTTGTCGCGCGACGTGCTGAATGCCCGCACTGACAAGCAGGATAAAAAGCTACGTGGTCGCCTTCAGGCCTTGCGTGATGATCTGGCCGCGCTTGCGGCGCAATCAATCACCCTTTAATCAGCGACTGATCTCGAATGGCGCCTTTATCGGCGCTGGTAACCATGCTGGCGTAAACCTTGAGCGCTGTAGACACCTGCCGCGGGCGGTCTGCCTGGGGTTGCCATGCGCGTGGTCGTTGATCCATGGCATTCCTGCGGGTCGCCAAGGTCTCATCGTCGACTAGAACATTAATGGTTCTGCCGGGGATGTCTATTTCAATAGGATCGCCGGGCTCGATCAGTCCGATAGCGCCTCCTGCAGCAGCCTCGGGTGAGACATGTCCGATGGAGAGACCTGACGTGCCACCGGAGAAGCGACCATCGGTGATGAGTGCACAAGCCTTACCGAGACCTTTAGACTTGAGATAGCTGGTTGGATAAAGCATTTCCTGCATACCCGGGCCGCCCCGGGGCCCTTCGTATCGAACAATCACGACATCGCCCGCTTGCACCCGGTCTTCGAGGATATCGGCCACGGCCGCTTCCTGGCTCTCGCAAATATGAGCCGGGCCGGTAAAGCGGAGGGAGTCCTCGTCCACCCCCGCGGTTTTGACTACGCAACCCTGTTCGGCAATGTTGCCAAACAGAACCGCCAAACCGCCCTCTTGGGAATAAGCGTGGGCCATTTCCCTGACGCAGCCTCCCGTGCGGTCCATATCGAGACTTGGCCAGCGGAGATCCTGGCTGAACGCCTGTTGGGTGGGGATGCCAGCGGGGCCTGCTGAATAGAGCGTTCGCACCGCCTCATCCTCCGTTTGCATAATGTCCCATTGGGACAAGGCTTCGCCGAGGCTGGCACTGTGTACAGTAGGGCAATCGAGATGGAGTAGGTCGCCTCTGGCGAGTTCGCCCAAAATGGCCATGACTCCGCCGGCGCGGTGCACGTCTTCCATATGGTAGAGAGGCGTGCTCGGGGCAACCTTACATAATTGCGGAACCTTGCGGGACAGCGCATCGATAGCTGCCATATCAAAATCCACGCCTGCTTCCTGTGCGGCGGCCAGAAGATGCAAGATGGTATTGGTGGAGCCCCCCATGGCAATGTCGAGGCTCATGGCATTCTCAAAAGCCTGCTTGCTTGCGATTTCTCTGGGTAGAGCCGACGCATCGTCTTGTTCGTACCAGCGACGCGCGAGCGCCACAATGAGCCTTCCCGCGCGCAAGAACAGTTGCTCTCTGTCGGCATGCGTTGCCAGCAAAGAGCCGTTCCCCGGGAGGCTGAGACCCAGTGCTTCGGTCAGGCAATTCATGGAATTGGCTGTGAACATGCCGGAACAAGAGCCGCAGGTAGGGCAGGCCGAGCGCTCGTACGCCTCGACGGTGGCGTCATCAGCACTGGAGTCCGCGGCGATGACCATGGCATCGACTAAATCCAGTTTGTGTTCCGACAATGCTGTTTTACCGGCCTCCATTGGCCCGCCGGAGACAAATACGACGGGGATGTTGAGTCGCATCGCAGCGTTGAGCATCCCCGGCGTAATCTTGTCGCAGTTAGAGATACACACCATGGCGTCCGCACAGTGTGCGTTCACCATGTACTCCACTGAATCGGCAATCAGATCCCGAGACGGCAGGCTGTAGAGCATGCCGTCATGACCCATGGCAATACCGTCGTCCACCGCAATGGTGTTGAATTCTTTCGCAACACCGCCTGCAGCCTCGATCTCCCTTGCGACCAGTTGGCCCAGATCTTTCAGGTGAACATGGCCGGGGACAAATTGGGTGAAAGAATTGACCACCGCGATAATCGGTTTTTCGAAGTCCTCGTCTTGCATGCCCGTGGCGCGCCACAGGGCCCTCGCGCCAGCCATGTTGCGCCCGGCGGTAGAGGTTCGGGATCGATATTGCGGCATCAAGTTCTCCGAATCGTGTGTTAGAGCGGGGCGCTAGCTTACCACTGCCACGCCAGTCAGGTTAGACGGGCCGGCTCAGCACCGTGGCGTTACGTTGCCAGTTGTAGAAGCGCTGTTTTTCTCCGGGCAGTTGCTCTGGTGACGCGACCTCAAAGCCCTGTTCCAGAAACCAATGGGTACTCTGGGTGGTGAGCACGAAGACGTGGCTCAGCGAGCGTTTTTTTGCCTGTGCGAGCAGTTCTCGGAGCAGCTGCTCAGCGCGGCCCGCGCCGCGATAGTCAGCGTGGGTTGCTACGCACGCGATTTCGCCAACTTTTTCGGCGTCATAGGGGTAAAGCGCGGCACAGGCGATCACCCGGCCATCTCGTTCCAAAATGGAGAAGTGTCCGATCTCCTCTTCAAGTCGCTCTCTTGAGCGTCGCACCAATATGCCGCTGTCCTCCAGCGGGCGAATGAGTTCAACGATGCTGGCGATATCCTCTATCTCTGCCGGCCTCGCCTGCTCATAGGGGTTTTGTGCGATCAAGGTGCCCGAGCCATCGTGAGTAAAGAGCTCCTCAAGGAGCGCTCCTTCCTTCTCGAAGCTGATCAAGTGGCTTCTCCCAACACCCTGCTCGCAGGCGCGGCATGCGGCGTCGCGCAACCGCCGTTGCTCTGCGTCGGCGATATCAAGCCCCTGTGCAGACGCCACCGTGCACTGCCTGATCAGCGTGCCATCCGCTGCCTCAAGCCCTGGTGGGCGATCCAGGAAAATCAGCTTGTCGGCGCCGAGGGACACCGCGACGGTTTCGGCAAGTTCGGTGGCGCTAATGTTAAAAAGCTCTCCGGCAGGTGAGTATCCCAGCGGTGACAGCAGCGCGATGGCATCGTGTTGCAGTATGGCAAGCAGGGCCTCCGAATCGATGCGGCGTACTTTACCGCTGTGAAGGTAGTCGACGCCGTCGACAATACCCAGTGGCCGCGCCGTAACAACGTTACCGCCCAGTACTCTGAGGCGCGCGCCCCTCAGGGGAGTATTGGGCAAGCCCATTGACAACAATTGCTCTAATTTCACTCGTTGTTCCGAGGCCGTATCTCGAGCGATGGTCAACGTCGCGTCGTCGGTGATGCGGATGCCCTTGTGAAACAAGTCGGCCGAATCAGTTGCCAGCGCTGTGTCGATAGCCGAACGCGTGGCGTGGACCAGCACCAATCGGACGCCGAGCGAATGAAGTAGTGCCAGATCATGAATCAGCGTCGTGAGTTCGGGAGAGTCGAGCGCGCCGTTTCCAAGATAAACCACAAAGGTACGCCCTCGGTGTGCCTTGATATAAGGCCCCGTGTGGCGAAACCAGGCAATGTGGTTATCAGCGGTCGTCATGATGTCTGTTTCTTGCAGTGTCTGAGCGGCTTGCCGGCGGTTCTGGCAGGGAGGGCGAATCCTACCCGAGTCAGCGCACTGCAAGAAAGGGTAAAAATCGCATGCTTGCGCAGGGTGATTTAGTCAGTGGCGGGGCCGAGACGTTGTCGATAGTCTATTGCACACCCGATTCAGAGCGCTCCTGTATGCCGCAATTCCTCGCGATGCCGGCAAGCCTTGAAACCCGCTTGCGCGAGTCACTGACGCGCCTTTCGACGCGAATCGGCGAGCAGCGTTGCGCTGAGCTGAGCGCAACCGTGCAGGCTAGTGGCCAGCAGGCTTGTTTCGAGGCGTTGGTGGCCGCCAGCGAATTCTTTGTCGAGCAGGTAGCTCGGCAACATGATTGGTTACAGCGATCTCTTGAACAGGGGCAATGGTTGGACGATCGCGACTGGACGCCAGAAGACTGGGACAGCGCGCTTGGCGCGATGACTTCAGCCGACCCGGATGAGCCTGAGCTGTTGGCTGTACTGCGCACCTTTCGCCATCGAGAAATGCTGCGCATCCTGTGGCGTGATCAAGCTCAACTCGCTTCAGTTGAGGAAGCCTTTGGCGACCTCAGTGAGTTGGCTGACTGCTGCATTCGCGCTGCGGTGCGACACGCCGAGTCCACATGCTTGGAAAAATATGGCAGACCTGTCGGTGCTGAAAGCGGCGACGTCCAAACCCTTGTGGTGCTGGGAATGGGCAAGTTGGGAGGTCAGGAGCTCAATTTCTCATCCGATGTGGACCTCATATTTGCTTATCCCGAGGCGGGCATAACCGAGGGTGGGCGTCAGCAGCTCGATAACCAAACGTATTTCACTCGACTCGGTCAAATGGTTATCCGACTGCTGGATGCGGTGACTGAGGACGGGTTTGCGTTTCGGGTCGATATGCGATTAAGGCCTTATGGTGACAGTGGCGCCTTGGTGGGTGCCTACAGTGCTTTGGAGGTCTACTACCAGGAGCAGGGGAGAGAGTGGGAGCGCTACGCCATGATCAAGGCTCGCCCAATCACCGGTTCGCAGGCAGCGCAGGCGGCCTTGCAGCAAATGCTCGAATCGTTTGTCTATCGTCGTTATACCGATTTCTCGGTGATTGCTGCTTTGCGTGAAATGAAGAGCATGATGCGAGCGGAGGTCAATCGACTGGGCGCACAGGATGATCTCAAGCGAGGTGCCGGCGGCATCCGTGAAATCGAATTTATTGCCCAAAGTCTGCAGTTAATTCACGGTGGAAAGTTGCCTGAGCTTCGTTGCCGTCCTCTGCTGAGCGCACTGCAGGCGTTGACCGAGAATAATATTCTGATGCCGCAACAGGCGACCCGCCTCGCAGATCATTATCGTTTGGAGCGCCGTATCGAGCACGGGTTACAGGCGATGCAGGACAAACAAACGCAGTCCCTACCGCATGAACCTGCGCCCAGAGCCCAGCTGGCATTGCTCTCGGGATTTACTGATTGGGAAACGCTGAACGCGGAATTGACAGAGTCCCGCCTTGAGGTCGAGACCGTATTCAACGACCTGATTGCCGAGCCTCAGGCAGCCCGTCTGGGCGGCTTGAACGAAGAATCTCCCACCCCGCGTCTGTTCTCTGAGTTGAATCTCAGCCACCTACAGGAAATGGGATATCGGCAGGCGGATGCGGCTTGGTCTGCGCTGGAAGCTTTTCTCGACAACGCATGGGTTGCCGCGTTGCAGCCCGAGAGCCGCAGGCGCTTGGAACTGTTTTTGCCATTGCTGTGTGAAACGGCTGCCGCCTCCGCAGATCCCAATATCGCGTTATTGCGCAGCCTGCCATTTGTTCGCGCGGTGTGTCGGCGCAGCGCCTATCTCGTTTTGCTGCAGGAAAATCCAGTCGCCTTGGGCCATCTTGTATCGCTGGCTGCGGCCAGTGTGTGGGTGTCCGAACGTCTCGCCGCTCGGCCAGAGTTGGTGGATGAGTTGCTCCATGAAGCCACGCTTTACAACGTCCCAG
>Ga0255777_10002610_pt1 | contig 15909 bp, 17 predicted proteins | sample 101ome_15_FD_179975 | JGI IMG/M metagenome (GOLD analysis project Ga0255777, IMG submission 179975) | Coastal salt marsh microbial communities from the Groves Creek Marsh, Skidaway Island, Georgia - 101402AT metaG (version 2) | ecosystem: Environmental > Aquatic > Marine > Intertidal zone >...
TAAGTAGTTTCTAAGTTTTTATTCAAAACTAAACATAACAAAGCGACACTTGCGACTATTGTAATACAATAGAAACGCAGATTTAGACTTAGGAAGTTTCTAACCTCATTTGTCTGTTAAATCTACTGCGTTTCTATGCGTAGTTTTCTATCACTCGCCCATCAACTGCTTCATTGCTTTACCTCTGATATCCCCTTTAGTCAGTTTGTAATCAATGATAAGTTTTTTCACTTCTTTCACAGCATCTTTTTTATGTGCTTTTAGTGCTTCTTTCTTTTCTTTAGCGAGTTCTTTTTCTTGTGCTTCAATTTCTTGTATTGAACGAACCATATCAGTCTCCTTTTGGTTAGGGGAATTGTCCCTCTATTACATTGTTGATTGCGTCAGTAGCAGTTCGCTTCTTTCTACTAACAGCAACGGATATCTTTCTGCGAAGTGAAGGTATATTATCCATTTCTTTTGATGATACTTTTATACCAACTAACTTCGATAACTTAAAATTGCTTACACTATCATCACTACTTTGAACAAGTTCATATAAGTCGAAAGCAGTCTTTATACTTTCGACTTTGATAGGTTTTGTAAGAGAATAGCGAGCATTTGAACGAGACGGATTGATAGTTTGTCTTCCTCTTTCAAATGTCATTTGCTGTTTGAATAGTTTCTCTAACCCTTTATCTATTTGTTTGCGTGTTAGTGTCTTTGGAATAGATATAAGCAGATTACTTTCATCATTTATTACTTCTTCTGCTGTGTTTTTGTCTTCAATAAGTCTAACTTTACTTGAAGTAAGTGGCTCAGAAAATAGGTATTCGCCTCTTGTCTCAGTATCACTTACACTACTTCTCCACCACTTCTTAAAAGCGATGTATCTATCGTCCTCATACCTTACATCACCGAAGTCTTTATATACTTGATGTATGTTTGAATTCGTTTTGAAACGATTTGAAGAAGGGTTTTCACAATACTCCAAATAATCCTTATTCAGTGTGAGTGCTAACCACCAAAAGAAGTAAGGCGATTGCTCAATCTTACTCGCAGTAGGGGAGGCACTTCTACCAAATGTTGGATGCTGAGATATGAAGTAGCGAAGCATCTGTTATCACTTATTAAACATTTTAATCGTTGATAATCATATAGGTTTTTTTGTGTTATCAGCAACTAAAATTGTTAGTCAGCGTTGGAATATTAAACCTCCAACTGCCCTTATATTGATTTGTGTTGGTAGCGAAAACCAACATCAACTTAAACAAAATAAGGGTATTAAAATGACTACCGAAAACCAAACAGATATCAATGAAGACACACTTGTAAAATCGTTTCAAAACGAAATGGAGAATGTTTTAGCAAACGCAAAGAGTTGGTATGGCAACGAGTATAAGACAGCAAATGAAAAATTGTATGATATGTTTGCTGACTTGTATCGTATCTATGACACTTTAGTAGATACTAAAGCGATTGGTAATACAAAAAAAAGAGAATGGATTGAAGAGGAAGTAAAAAAGAGAAATATTACTTTCAAATCCAAACCAACTCTTCAGCAACTTCTAATCAACTATGCTTTTCGTGTTGATGGAGTTGAATGTAGCAAACGCATCAGTGCGTATGTGCGTGTATTCAATATCATTATTGCGACTGAAGGTGTGCGTGTTGATAATGTAGCAGAGTGGATTGCTAAAGAAGGTGGAATTGAAGAAATCCGTCAAAAGGCAACTTCTACTACTATTTCAAAAGAAGAAAGAAGTGTTGAAGGTAAGAAATTTCTTCAAAACGAACTTCAATCAACATTTTCATATAGTAGTGCCAATACTATCGCTTGTGCCGCTGATAAAGCCAATGAAGTTGTATTGCTTGTTGGCATTTTGGAAGCGGATGGAAAGGTAAAAATCAAACACGAAATCTATGAGAAAAATCCACACACTGAAATAAGTGGAAAAACGGCAATCAATACAGCGTTAGCCAATGTCTATAGCAATTGGAAAGAAGCAGAGAAAAAAGCGAAAGAGCAGACAAAAGATTTAGGTGAAGCAAAAGACAATACACCTACTAAAACACCTACATCCGAACTCCATAAGTTTTTGGGTATGCCAACAAAAGAATTGGAGGCTGTATAATGGCTTATGCTGTTGAAACTTATAGTATGTGTGATGAAACAAAACAAATCATCAGTGATAGAAAGGTATTCGATTTTGATTTACCGAAAAAAAATGAAGATGCTTATGTTGAAAGAAAACTATGTCTATTGGATGCGTTTCGATACTTCCAAAATAAGTTTTCTGAAATAGAAAAAAAGCCATCAGTAGTTCTATGTGTCTCATCAATTATGGCAACCAATAACTATAGTGAAAACCAATATGAGGTTGCTTCATATCATAAAACGCCAAACTCCGAAAAGTGGTTAAAAATTCATTGCGAAGACGATGCTGATTTCATTTTTCAAAATGATATGTTTCGTAAAAAGACTAACGAAATGTGGGAGAGTAGTGTCGGAGAAGAAGAAAGCATAATAGAGGATATCAACTTAGCCAAACTTAGCGAAATCTTTTATGGAAAAAATGGAGGCGACAATGAGCAATGCTGAATATAAGTATGGATACATCTTCGAAGAGATGTTGGGAAGAAAAGCTAATGTTGATGCTATTATTGGATTAGCAATCGCTACTTCTTTTCTTCGTAATGATTGGGATAATCAAACATCCGTTGATGAAGTAGATAACAAGGCTTTGTTAGATATCGCAGAGATGGCTGAAGATTATTGTGATTGGATTGGATTGCCAAATGTAATGATAACACAAGCAGATGTTAAAGAAGCAATATGGGGAGAATGCTAATGTTAGATTTTTATCCAAAGACTACAAATGAAATGGTTTTTACTAATACTCATACACATCAGTTAGTGAGTAGTATTGTAAATCGTAGCATATCATTCCCTTCAAACGGAAAGAATACATTGTTGCTTTTCGGTGTGTATGGAAGTGGTAAAACTACCTATGCGTCAATATTCTTCAATGAGTATGAAAAAGCATTTGGCGGAGAAGAAGCGTATGTGAATAGAGTTGTTGCTGATAGTAATCAAAAGATAACTACTATCATTGAACATATTGATAATATCGCACTCTACATATCGCCAAATAAATCTGACAAACACTACTTCTTATTCGATGAAGTTGATGGCTTTAGCATTGAACAACAGAAGCGATTAAAGAGTTGGCTCAATAGAGATGATGTGGTTTGTGTAATGACAACAAACTATCTTCATAAAATAGATAAAGGATTACTAAGTCGCTCATATCAATTGGAGTTCAATAAAGCAGAAGAAGTATCGCAGTATGTGGCTCGCTTCAAAGAAATCATACAGCAAAACAATCTGCCAATGTTAGATGATGAGACGCTAAACTATATCGCTACATCACAAAATGGGGATTGGAGAGAGATGTGTGCTTTGCTTCAACAAGCGTGTGCCTTTGTAAAGGATGCTTTGTGATATAAGCCATATAAACGATAAACAGATAAAACAGCACTATTGATTTAGTGCTGTTTTTTTTTGCCTTTGCCGATAATGCGATTTATATTTTCATTATGAGTAATAGAAAATACACAGAAGAGCATATAAGAGAGTGGAGTGAAGAACACTTCCCTTTAGTAGATACTGCGTCAGATAACGCTGATATGGAAAAGCATTTACGCAATGTGCTGATTGAAGGAAGCACATATTTTGACAAGTATCCAACAGCGGCTAATAGAACTCTTCACAAACTTAAACCAATAAACAGATACAGAAGATACTTCACTAACAGAAGCAAAGCAGAGTATTTGGGTTTCGAAAACTTCCATTATTTGTGTGATAGTGGAGGAAGCAAATACACGAATGAATATCAGTTTGCTACATTGCTTTGTGATTATGTAAGCGATGAAGTAGTTGGAAAGAGTGTGAAGTTGTTGAAGCAATACGGCTTACAAGTATTTTAATACAGCATCACTATGCCGTTCAGTCATTCTGTCAAACAAATATTCATAAGCTTAAAATCGTTATGAAACCGCCCAAAAACGCAAGTCATCTGTAGCAGTATCGTTATTTAATAAACGCTATACAGCAGACTGAGGTTGTATTGGTTTCATACTCTGCTGTTTGGAAACGAAGTCATTCCTCATATTGTTGATATCATTTGCCGATACAGAACTTGAAGATACAGCGTTAGAAGTTGGAAGTGTTGTGTTTGGGTTATTAGAAGAAGAGGGGGTATTTAACGATTTAGGTATTGGCATTGCTGACGGCTTCTTTAACTTCTTACCTTTAGACTTATTGATGTTTTTGACGAGTGAAGTAGGTTCGAGTGCTTGTATGTGAGACAGAACTGCTTGTGTCATAAGTTCCAATACCTTTACCTTTGTTGAATATTCTTCCTTATCGGTTGTGCTTCTAATAATATTCAAACTCTGTTGTATCTCTTTAACTGCGTCATTACTCATAATTGCTCCTTTGTAAAAAGTGGGGGGTTGTAAAAGTGGTGGGGTGATTAGATTTTGAAACTTCAAAAAACTGCGACACTATTTTTTTTAGTAGTAGAACCCTTTTCAATGTAGTGTTCTTTCTTCTTCAACATCCATCATATCCAACCACTTCGTTTTGCTATTGTGAAATATCAATGTATCAAGTTGCGTAGAGTAATCAGAAAACTCATTTGCTAATAAAAGATACTGATGTTGATTTTTTTGACGAAGAAGAATGCTATAGTGCTTTAACTTACTGCTACAGATAGCGAGTGTATCAGCAGACGGTTGTTTGTTTTTCTTCTTCAAACATCTGAAATAACTCTCACCTCTATTCAGCCAATCCTTATAAAACTCTTTCTTTGTATCAACTACTCCAAGTGTAGATAGTTTGTTGTAGATTTCATTTATTGTTAGTTGTGTATCCATTTTTGCTCCGTTTCTAATAAACGATGATAAATAAAAGTGTATTAAACACTCCAAGTATTTATCGAATAGGCAGATACAAAGGCTACAAATGAGATAAAGGTTAGCACGCCGACTATTATTGTGCTGTAGTATCGTAGTTTGAAAGCGGTATTGCGTTTGAATTGCTCATTATTCGACTTCCACAAATGATTAGAAGCGGAACTTACATCTTCGCTATACAAAATAAGTAAGAGGATACGCTTGTAGAAATACAAGAGCACATACCACATTTGTCGTTGTGTTATGTGTTGCGTTGGAACTTACATCTGTAAAGGTAGCACAGCCTAACCCCTACCAACCTTAGTAATAAGAAGGCAGATGACGACAGCGACTAATGTAGCAACTCAAATGAGACATTATGTTGTAAGTGGGCTGTGTAGCCTACTTACGACTAAACACAATCTAAATGAGCCATTAGATATTGAAATAAAAACTACGCAGAGAAGTTGAAAACTTCTCAAGTAGTTGAAACGAAGTTTCAACTTCAACTATCAAATACAATATAAGAAAACTCGAAGAATGTTATATTATTGAATAACCAACTGAGAATATTAGAGAAATAATACCATCTGATTTCGGTAGGAAAAAGAAATATAAGAATTTATTTTGCTTGTAGTGAAAATGTTATGTTTTGAAGGAAAAACAAATGAAACAAGCAAAGGTATTATCAGATAAAGAGTTAAAGAAAGTAATCGAATACATTGATGCTTTTGACAGACACGCAGAAAGAAACAAAGCAATCATACTGCTTACTCATTACTGCGGTATGCGTATCTCTGAAATAAGCAATATCCTAACTTCACAAGTTATCAATGAAGAAGGAGACATCAATGATATCATTTATCTGACAGCAAATCAGACAAAAGGAAGTCAAAACAGACGAGTATTTGTGAATAAGAAAGCAAAGAAGGCACTACAAAGATACATTACAAGCGATATAAGCGTCATACAGCAACCGTTTCTGTTTCAAACGCAAAAGAGTAAGCGATTTAACACTAATGCCCTTACACAACTCGTAAAACGCATTTATGAGCGTGTTGGTATTGTTGGAGCATCTTCACATAGTGGCAGACGCACATTCATTACACGCTTAGCCACAAGCGGAGTAAGTGTGCGTGTTATTGCTGAGGCTGTAGGGCATTCTTCAATTGCTACCACTCAACGCTACATAGATATAAATGACGAGTTAGTAAGCAATGCTGTGGAACTCGTGTAATGAAGACAAGCAAACACAAGCTTACAAAGCAGTTGAATAGGGAGTTAAAGCATAGAGATTGGTTGCGTAAGAATATTCCAAACTCAAAAGAAACGAAGGAAAATCAGAAAAGGATACTTAAACTACACACAGAGATTAAACTTCACTTCCAATCGGAATAATAACTCCATCTCTTTCAATGTAGTCTGCTCGTGCTGTAGTTTTCATCATTGCTTCGTTCAAATGATAGTAGGTTGCTTCGATTTGTTTGACGCTTGTCCCACACATATAGGCAACATCACTAAACTTACATCCACTCATAACACGCTGAGTAATCATATAATGTCTGAGTGAATAGGGAACTAACTGAGGTTTTCTTTCTCCACTTATATCACTTAAACGCATTACACGCTTCCAATGTCTGTGGAAGTTAGTCTTTGGATACTCTTTATCTCCTTCAATACTAAACACATAGCCTTCGGCTTTCTTTTTGTGTTTGCGAAGTAGATTTTGCCATCTGTCAATGTATTGCCCACCCCTACAATAGAGTGTGCGTGATTGTCTTACCTTAGTTGTTTCTCGTCTTATAAACACTTTCGCTAACAACAATTCTCTTCTATTGCCGCCACCATCTGTTTCAGTGCTTACACAATCCCATTTTAACTGACGCAATTCTCCCATTCTACAGCCGCTATTAGCCGCAAACAAAACCCAATGTCTAAACAACTCTCTTTCTAAATATTCTTCATCAGTTTCGAATATATTTTGAGTTTTGGAGACATATTTACGCAATGCTTCAAAGAATGCTTTATATTCTTCGCGTGTAAATGTCTGTCTTCTTACTAACTCTTGTGTATCCACATCGTATTGCTTTGCTCGCATCTTTGGCAAAATAAAACGAGGAACAGAGGCAACTTTCTTTATGTCATACAAGTATCTTTGACACGCATTGATAGTTGCCATTTCATTTCTGATAGTAGAAGGAGCGGCTTTCTGTCGTGTTCTAAACACAAGATATGATAACTCTTCACCTTCAACTTCGTAGTTTGTAAGTGTTTCAACACCTAAGTCTGCTACCTTCGCATCCTTATTCACAAATGTTAGAAACCGTTTCAGATGCGATACAATTGTATGATATCTGCCTTCAACTATACCATTATCACCCATTCCAACTTCTTTTTTACGATACTCTAAGTAAGCACTTACTCCGTCTTTGATTGATAATCCGACAAAACTCTTACCCTTTTTGATATCGTTTCTTATTTCAATATATAAATCTTCTCCACGCTCTAATGCGATTGTCTTTTCTTTGGTATGTAATGATTTGTAGATATTCTTTTTTGCCTCTTTGACATAAAAACGAAACTGCCACACTCCAAACTTGTTTCGGAATATCTCTGCTTTGCTACCAAGTATTTTGATTTTTTCTGTCATACTTTATTGCTTATGATTTGTAATAGTTGCTGTAGTTTAGAAGTTTCTTTCTAACTGCTAACACAAAAAAGCAATGAAATCAAATGCCGAGCACTTGAGTTTATAAGTAGTTTAGAAGTTGTAAATTGTAATAAGTCATTGATAATAAACAATAACTATATGTGGGCATTATTCCCACTCTTCCGTTCCAGCCATATAAACCATTGTAATATAATACTTTTTTATTTTGTTTAGAAGTAGTTTAGAAGTTTATGCTCAATTTCACTCACTACTGACAGACACTTGATACTATTGTAATACAATAGAAACGCAGATTTAGACTTAGAAAGTTTCTAACCTCATTTGTCTGTAAAATCTACTGCGTTTCTATGCGTAGTTTTCTATCACTCGCCCATCAACTGCTTCATTGCTTTACCTCTGATATCACCCTTAGTCAGTTTGTAATCAATGATAAGTTTTTTCACTTCAGCAACAGCATTCTTTTTGTGTGCTTTCATTGCTTCTTTCTTTTCTTTAGCAAGTTCTTTTTCTAGTGCTTCTATTTCTTGTATTGAACGAACCATATTAGTCTCCTTTTAGTTAGGGGAATATTCCCTCTATTACATTGTTGATTGCGTCAGTAGCAGTTCGTTTCTTTCTACTAACAGCAACGGATATTTTTCTACGAAGTGAAGGTATATTATCCATTTCTTTTGAAGAAACTTTTATACCAACTAACTTCGATAACTTGAAGTTGCTTACACTATCATCACTACTTTGAACAAGTTCATATAAGTCAAAAGCAGTCTTTATACTTTCAACTTTGATAGGTTTAGTAAGAGCATATCGAGCATTTGAACGAGAAGGATTGATAGTTTGTCTTCCTCTTTCAAATGTCATTTGCTGTTTGAATAGTTTCTCTAACCCTTTGTCTATTTGTTTTCGTGTTAGTGTCTTTGGAATAGATACAAGCAGATTACTTTCATCGTTTATTACTGCTTCTGCTGTGTTTGTGTCTTCAATAAGTCTAACTTTGTTTGAAGTAAGTGGCTCAGCAAATAGGTATTCACCCCTTGTCTCAGTATCATTTACCTTACTTCTCCACCACTTTGTAAATGCCAGGTATTTTTCATCGGTGTATCTTACATCACCGAAGTCTTTATATACTTGATGTATGTTTGAATTCGTTTTGAAACGATTTGAAGAGGGGTTTTCACAATACTCCAAATAATCCTTATTCAGTGTAAGTGCTAACCACCAAAAGAAGTAAGGAGATTGCTCAATCTTACTCGCAATCGGATTAGAATAACTACCGAATGTTGGATGCTGAGATATGAAGTAGCGAAGCATCTGTTATCACTTATTAAACAATTTAGTCGTTGATAATCATATAGGCTATTTTGTGTTATCAGCAACTAAATTTGTTAGTCAGCGTTGGAATATTAAACCTCTTACCTCCCTTATATTGATTTGTGTTGGAAGTGAAAACCAACATCAACTTAAACAAAATAAGGGTATGAAAATGACTACTAACAAAACGAAGAAACTAAACAAAAATGACATTGTTAAATCGTTTCAAAACGAAATGCGATGTGTATTGGATAACGCAACTCAGTGGTATGGCAATGAGTATAAGACAGCAAATGAGCGGTTATACGAAATGTTTGCTGACTTGTATCGTATCTATATGAATTTGGTAGATACTAAGCAGATTGGTAATACTGAAAAAAGAGAATGGATTGAAACAGAAGTAGCAAAGCGAAACATTACCTTCAAATCCAAAAAACCAAAACTACAAGAACTCCTTATCAAATACGCTTTCTGTGTTGAAGGAGTAGAGTGTAGCAAACGCATTAGTGCTTATGTGCGTGTGTTTAGTATTATCACACAAGTTGAAGGGGTAGGAGTTGATAATGTAGTAGAGTGGATTACTGCTAATGGCGGTATTGAAGAAATACGACAGCAATCAACAGATAAATCAGCAACAAAAGCAGATAGAGTTGAAATAGGAAAACATCTTCTACTCAACAACTTCGAAACACAGACAAATTACACAAGTCGTAAAACAAAGCAGTATGCTTCTACTAAAACAAATGAAGTAGTGTTGCTTGTTGGAGTGTTGAATGCTGATGGAAATGTAAGCGTAAAACACGAAATTTATGCTGAAGAAACCTACAGCAAAATAAAAGGCAATACAGCAATCAATACGGCATTAGCAAATGTCTATAGCAAATTCGCTGAAACTAAAAAGAAGTCAAGTGCGATGCTCAATGCTGAAAAAGCACAAAAGGAAAAAGCAAATAAAGCCGAAGCGATTACTGCTTCCGCAAAACAAGTTGAAGAAAAGCAGATGGAAGGAGCGTTAGTATGAGTAAGTATGACTGCTTATTAGAAGCAATAGACGCATCTAAATTCAATGTAGATGCTGTTATTGGAGTGGCAATCGGCACTGCGTTTCTTCGCAGTGATTGGGATAATCAAACAGACATTACAGAAGTGAGTAGTAATGCTTTGTCAGACATTGCTGAAATGGCTGAAGATTATTGTGATTGGATTGGATTGCGAAATATTCAGATAACACACGCAGATGTAAAAGAAGCAATTTGGGGAGAAGGATAATGCGAGTAGAAGAAATGTTTGTAGATGTGAAGTTTGATATCAAAAGCAAATTGGATAATCAAAAAAGCAGAAAAAGATGGAGGCTTCGATTAAACTCTGCGGCTGATGCCTTTTATCTATTCACACACTCAGCAAAAGGTAATGCTTTCAAAACAGAAAATAAGTATCAGTGCTCTGCTTATGATGAGAAAGGAAAACTTCTTATGAAGTATTACTATGACGCAGATAGTAGTTCAACAGAAGTGAGTATAGATAACGAAAATGCCAATTGGTTTTGGAGTGCTTTTCTACACAGAATGGAGGCATATAAAAATACCTTTCTTACATATCCAAATCATCATTTCAAAGGTTGGCATAATGCTACAGAACATTTTGATGCGGTAGAGAGAGAAGAAGGGGAGTTGCTATAATGGAATATATGGTTCGATATGGATTGGAGATTGATGGAGAAGAGAAACGCATTGATGCTTTCACTGAAAGCGTAGTTGATGCTGTTCGGCGTTATCATAATCATTGGCATACAATACAAGATGCTTACACAAACAATAGAGAGAGAATAACAAGTGATTTTTGGTTTGTAGAAGTATATGATATGTGGGGTGATACTGAGTTTCTTGTTGCTTCAATGCGATTAAATAGAAACGGAAAGTCGGTAAAGATGAAGGAGTTTTTATCGAACAATCGCAGACACAGAGACTTCAAAAAACATTGGTATCTTTATACAGAAGGGTGCTCATATGTTTGATTTCACTCCAATGACAACAAGTGAAATGGTATTCACTAATACACAAACGGAGAAGGTTATCTGCGATATACTCCAACAAAAGATATCTTTCCCTTCAAATGGTAAAAACATACTTCTGCTTTATGGAGTATTTGGAAGTGGTAAAACTACTTACGCTAACATCTTCTTCAACGAGTATGAAAGTATGTTTGGGGGCGATAATGCGTATGTGAATAATATTGTTGTTGATAACAATGAAAAGATAACAACAACAATAGAAAGGATGGATAAGAGTGCTCAATTCATACCCTTTAATCAATCCAACAAGCACTACTTCTTTATCGACGAAGTTGATGGTTATAAAATCCCACAACAGCGTAGGTTAAAGAGTTGGCTTAGTAGGGAAGATATTGTCTGTGTTATGACTACAAACTATCTGTGTGATATTGATAAAGGTTTGCTTAGTCGCTCATATGTATTGGAATTCAATGCTTGCTCAAATCCAAACAACTATGTGAAGCGAATGAAGCAGATTATCAGACAAAATAAAATGACTATGATTGATAATCACACACTTATGGATATCGCTACTTCAACTAATGGAGATTGGAGAGAAATGTGTGCGTTGCTTCAACAAGCGTGTAATAACGCTTCACACTAATCCACAAGCACATACAAACAACAGCACTATTCACTTAGTGCTGTTTTTGTTTGTCATTATTGCTTATGCGATTTATTTTAATCAATATGAGCAATAGAAAATATACAGAAGAGCAAATTAGAGAATGGAGTAAGGAGCACTTCCCTCCAATTGATAATGCTTCAGATAACGCTGATATGGAAAAGCATTTACGCAATGTGCTGATTGAAGGAAGCACATATTTTGACAAGTATCCAACAGCGGCTAATAGAACACTACACTCACTTAAACCAATAAACAGATACAGAAGATACTTCACTAACAGAAGTAAAGCAGAGTATTTGGGTTTCGAAAACTTCCATTACTTGTGTGATAGTGGAGGGAGTAAATTCACAAATGAATATCAGTTTGCTACATTGCTTTGTGATTATGTAAGCGATGAAGTAGTTGGAAAGAGTGTGAAGTTATTGAAGCAATATGGCTTAAAAGTATTTTAATACAGCCTCACTATGCCGTTCAATCATTCTGTCAAACATATATTCATATGCTTAAAATCGTTATGAAATCGCCCAAAAACGCAAGTTATCTGTAGCAATATCGTTATTTAATAAACGCTATACAGCAGATTGAGGCTGTATTGGTTTCATACTCTGCTGTTTGGAAACAAAGTCATTCCTCATATTGTTGATATCGTTTGCTGATACTGAACTTGAAGATACAGCGTTAGAAGTTGGAAGTGTTGTGTTAGGATTGTTAGAAGAAGAAGGCGTATTTAATGACTTAGGTATTGGCATTGCCGACGGCTTCTTTAACTTCTTACCTTTAGTTTTGTTGATGCTTTTAACAAGTGAAGTAGGTTCAAGTGCTTGTATATGAGACAGAACTGCTTGTGTCATAAGTTCCAATACCTTTACCTTCGTCGAATATTCTTCCTTATCGGTTGTGCTTCTAATAATATTCAAACTCTGCTGTATCTCTTTAACTGCGTCATTACTCATAATTGCTCCTTTGTAAAAAGTGGGGGGTTGTAAAAGTGGTGGGGTGAATAGATTTTGAAACTTCAAAAAACTGCGACACAATTTTTTTTAGTAGTAGAACCCTTTTCAATGTAGTGTTCTTTCTTCTTCAACATCCATCATATCCAACCACTTCATTTTGCTATTATGAAATATCAATGTATCAAGTTGTGTAGAGTAATCAGAAAATTCATTTGCTAATACACGATACTGATGTTGATTTTTTTGACGAAGAAGTGTGCTGTAATGCTTTAACTTACTGCTACAGATAGCGAGTGTATCAGCAGATGGTTTTTTGTTTTTCTTCTTCAAACATCTGAAATAACTCTCACCTCTATTCAGCCAATCCTTATAAAACTCTTTCCTTGTATCAACTACTCCAAGTGTTGATAGTTTGTTGTAGATTTCATTTATTGTTAGTTGTGTATCCATTTTTTCTCCGTTTCTCATACACGATGATAAATAGTGTATAAAGCACTCCAAGTATTTATCGATAAGGCACATACAAAGGCTACAAATGAGATAAAGGTTAGCACGCCGACTATTATTGTGCTGTTAGTTTCGTATTTTGAAAACGATACAACAAATCAAACTGCTCATTGTTTGTCTTCTTCGCACTACCCATTGATGATGGATGCCTTAAACGCACTTAGCACCGAAATTGGAGAAAGCGTTTGCGAAGTCGTAATGGTTGATACGGAATTATGTATCTAAGTGAGTTAGGCACAACACTCGTTAAACGAGCAACTAACGGAGCAACAAACAACAAATTGACTATTCACAAAGTTTGATTGCTTTGCGTGGTGTATATGTAAAAAGGTGATAGCAAAACCTACCTTTACCAATTTTGGTTATATGCGTGAATAGATGGCAATTGCGATGTCGAAAAGATATTCAAGTCATACTGATGCTGTATAAGCGTTGGTATGACTGCTCCATCGAAAAGAGAAAGAGAAATAAACTACGCAGAGAAGTCAAAGACTTCTCAAGTAGTTGAAACGAAGTTTCAACTTCAACTACCAAATCAACAATCATAAAAAAGATAAGAAAACTCGAAGAATGTTATATTATTGGATAACCAACTGAGAATATTAGAGAAATAATACCATCTGATTTCGGTAGGAAAAAGAAATATAAGAATTTATTTTGCTTGTAGTGAAAATGTTATGTTTTGAAGGAAAAACAAATGAAACAAGCAAAGGTATTATCAGATAAAGAGTTAAAGAAAGTAATCGAATACATTGATGCTTTTGACAGACACGCAGAAAGAAACAAAGCAATCATACTGCTTACTCATTACTGCGGTATGCGTATCTCTGAAATAAGCAATATCCTAACTTCACAAGTTATCAATGAAGAAGGAGACATCAATGATATCATTTATCTGACAGCAAATCAGACAAAAGGAAGTCAAAACAGACGAGTATTTGTGAATAAGAAAGCAAAGAAGGCACTACAAAGATACATTACAAGCGATATAAGCGTCATACAGCAACCGTTTCTGTTTCAAACGCAAAAGAGTAAGCGATTTAACACTAATGCCCTTACACAACTCGTAAAACGCATTTATGAGCGTGTTGGTATTGTTGGAGCATCTTCACATAGTGGCAGACGCACATTCATTACACGCTTAGCCACAAGCGGAGTAAGTGTGCGTGTTATTGCTGAGGCTGTAGGGCATTCTTCAATTGCTACCACTCAACGCTACATAGATATAAATGACGAGTTAGTAAGCAATGCTGTGGAACTCGTGTAATGAAGACAAGCAAACACAAGCTTACAAAGCAGTTGAATAGGGAGTTAAAGCATAGAGATTGGTTGCGTAAGAATATTCCAAACTCAAAAGAAACGAAGGAAAATCAGAAAAGGATACTTAAACTACACACAGAGATTAAACTTCACTTCCAATCGGAATAATAACTCCATCTCTTTCAATGTAGTCTGCTCGTGCTGTAGTTTTCATCATTGCTTCGTTCAAATGATAGTAGGTTGCTTCGATTTGTTTGACGCTTGTCCCACACATATAGGCAACATCACTAAACTTACATCCACTCATAACACGCTGAGTAATCATATAATGTCTGAGTGAATAGGGAACTAACTGAGGTTTTCTTTCTCCACTTATATCACTTAAACGCATTACACGCTTCCAATGTCTGTGGAAGTTAGTCTTTGGATACTCTTTATCTCCTTCAATACTAAACACATAGCCTTCGGCTTTCTTTTTGTGTTTGCGAAGTAGATTTTGCCATCTGTCAATGTATTGCCCACCCCTACAATAGAGTGTGCGTGATTGTCTTACCTTAGTTGTTTCGCGTCTTATAAACACTTTCGCTAACAACAATTCTCTTCTATTGCCGCCACCATCTGTTTCAGTGCTTACACAATCCCATTTTAACTGACGCAACTCTCCCATTCTACAGCCGCTATTTGCCGCAAATAATACCCAATGTCTGAACAACTCTCTTTCTAAATATTCTTCATCAGTTTCAAATATATTTTGTGTTTTGGAAACATACTTACGCAATGCTTCAAAGAATGCTTTGTATTCATCGCGTGTAAATGTCTGTCTTCTTACTAACTCTTGTGTATCCACATCATATTGCTTTGCTCGCATCTTCGGCAAAACAAAACGAGGAACAGAAGCAACTTTCTTTATGTCATACAAGTATCTTTGACACGCATTGATAGTTGCCATTTCATTTCTGATAGTAGAAGGAGCGGCTTTTTGTCGTGTTCTAAACACAAGGTATGATAACTCTTCACCTTCAACTTCGTAGTTTGTAAGTGTTTCAACACCTAAGTCTGCTACCTTCGCATCCTTATTCACAAATTGAAGATAGCGTTTTAGATGCGATACAATTGTATGATATCTTCCTTCAACAATCCCATCATCACCCATACCTACTTCTGTTTTGCGATATTCTAAGTAAGCATTTACTCCGTCTTTGATTGACATTCCGACGAAACTCTTACCCTTTTTGATATCGTTTCTTATCTCAATATATAAGTCTTCTCCACGCTCTAATGCGATAGTCTTTTCTTTTGTGCGAAGAGATTTCTCTACATATTTCTTCGCTTGTTTGACATAAAAACGAAACTGCCAAACTCCAAACTTGTTTTGAAATATGACTGCTTTACTGCCAAGTATAGGTATTTTTTCTGTCATACTTATTTTCTTATGATTTGTAATAGTTGCTGTAGTTTCTAAGTTTGTTTCTAACAACTAACACAAAACACAATAAAATCAAATACTCAGTATTTGACTTTCTAAGTAGTTTCTAAGTTATAATTTTAATGAAACCTAATAAAAACAATGGGTTATGTAGTGTGCCACTACTCC
>Ga0255777_10002613_pt1 | contig 15901 bp, 10 predicted proteins | sample 101ome_15_FD_179975 | JGI IMG/M metagenome (GOLD analysis project Ga0255777, IMG submission 179975) | Coastal salt marsh microbial communities from the Groves Creek Marsh, Skidaway Island, Georgia - 101402AT metaG (version 2) | ecosystem: Environmental > Aquatic > Marine > Intertidal zone >...
CATGTCGTACAGCTACCGTTACAAGGCCATTTGGTTTCGTAATTACAAGGTAGCTTCTCGAACCATTAATAATTACCTCACTGCGGATAGCAAATCGGGTTCATTGATCTATGGTTCAGCGATGCCGTATTCTAAGTGGATGGTACGCAACTTCTACAAGTTTGCCTTCGTGCGCAATCCAGAAGAAAAATTCATCAGTTGTTGGAAGGACAAGGTCACGGTTCAGAATTACTTCAGGTTCACCCCGGAAGAACACCAGCGCATGCAAGATTTTGATGCCTTTTTGAGCTGGGTAGAAGGTCAAGATGTGACCAAGTGCGACGAGCATTTACGAGCACAGACTTCCATAATCGATATACCCAACATGGACTTTATTGGCCGATTCGAAAACTTTGATGAAGACTTCGCTAAGGTGGCGGAAAAATTGGGCACACCTTATGAAAAGGAGGTCAAATTAAACGTGAACAGGTCAACGAAAAAGGTTGAACTAAATGACGATCAGCGTCGAAGGCTGCAAGCACTATACCGTAAGGATTACGAAGTGTTCTATCCCGAATTGCTGATCGACTAACGGCCGTAGTATTTCTGAACCAATGGCGTGAGTTCGCTATTGTAGTCCTGCTTTACTTTCTTTTTACGACTCTTATTTACCGGTGTATCTAAAACACGTTTGATACTTGATTCACTGGCATTGAAGTTGAGCCAGCTTAGAATGCGTTGAGCTTCCTCCACATTTGAAAAAAGATCTTCTGAGCGAACCGTTAATGTCCTGTCCTTGCCAGCACCTTCCTTGAAATCGTCGATAAATGCATTGGTAGTATTCCACAACCACGCAATTTTATCCTGCGTCGTTTCCGCACCTGCATCCGAAGGCGGTTGAATACGTCCTTCATCAGTGATGGTTTTCCCTGTGTACCAATTGCGCTGAATACCAGAAGAAACAAAGCTGTCGGGATGACGCAGTAGGTGGATGAATTTTGCTTTTGGGAACAAATCTGCCATTGCGGGGGCAAAGAAGGTGAGTCTATTGTTGGTTTCTACATAGCGCAACCCTTGCATGTAGCAATCGCGAATGGCTTCGTAGCGTCCGGCCATAAATGCACCTTTGGAAAATTCAATATTGTCTGGAGCATTATGGGCAGTTTTCCCTGCGAATAGCATTTCTGGTAAGGCTTCGTGCTCAATGTGAAGCCCATCTTCAAGTTCAAATAACCGAGTAAGCAGCATGGTGCCCACACGTCCTGTTGAGAGCACGAAAACAGGCTGTGCATTGGCCATGACCTCCTCGGGAAGCATCTCGCTGTTAGAAAGATGCCCGTGCAGTTTCGCCCGGTGCTTCAAACCTTTCCAATACTTTAGGTTAAACTCCAACCATTCTTTTAGAAGCTTGTCTTTTCTCATGATTTCGGGAGTTTTTGCTCGAGTAGTTGTTTGAATTGTTCGCGGAAGGCTTTGCTTTCGTACGAACGCACATGCTTTTGCAGCGCTTCACGAAGTTCTGTGATTTGGTCCGATTTTTCAAGTCCACGCACCAACTCAGGGATATCACTTTCACTTTCGTACCGAAGTTCCGAATAAGGGACCACTTCACGTTGCCCTCCGCTGTTGTGCACGAGTGGCAAGCAACCTGCGCCAATTCCTTGAACTGTTGTAATGCCAAATGGCTCCTCGCGAAGTGAATGAATGAAGAAAGTCGCAGAGGTCAATAGTCCGTTCCGTTCTTCTTCTGATGCATCCGCTACAAGGCGTACGTTCTTCAGTCCGAGTTTTTCAATAGTTTGAGCACAGGTGTCGAAATACGCATGGTCATTTTTAAATCCAATGAGGTACAAGTCATATTCCGGCAAATGGGCCATCATTTTGATTTGCTCTAATTGGCGCTTGTTAGGTGAGAACCTTCCCAAGCTGACAATACGATTTTGCACCTTTTTATCTTCTTTGAAGTCGATATCCACGGGGGGATAAAGTATACCGTCAATCTTGCTCTGGTAATGCTCTTCAAAGCGCGCAGCAGTAAAGGCACTGTTTGCAATTTGCAAATCATTCGGACCTACAGTCGAGTGCCAACGATACCGAAGTGCATTAAGCTGCATTGGGTCGCGGCCTACATCTAGTAATTTTTTTATCGAAATACCGCCCATCAGCCTGGCCTTCCGAGGGTAATGCACGTAGCTCAAGACATTAAGCTTCGAATCTAAGCCTAAGCTAGTATTGTTGCTGTTGATTACGAGATCATAGTCTCGAACATGCTTGTTTACGTCGCTATTGAAGCGCGTAATGTTCCATTCAAAAGGTAGTTTAGGCTCCTTGATGGTGATAAAGTTCAATTGTATCGCCTCACCGTAATGCGCTTTGATATCGTCCAAGTTTAATCGGTGGCGATAACAATAGAAATCAGGAATAATGCCCATGCCGTTTAGGACCTTGGTCATTTCGAAGGTAACCTGGAATCGGCCACCTAATTGGACTCTATTTTGAATATATGCGACTTTCAACTTTGTAAAGGTACGTTGGCTTAGCGCAACAGAACGTGCTTAATGAACTTTCTAAAAATGGCTGCTGCCGCTAAAACGATCAGCCCGGATAGAATGAACTTCACAAAACCGTCTATCGGTAGGGCATAACATACTAACCCAACAAAGGAACTACCGAGAAAAATGTAAAGACTTTCACGCGTAAAGGGTTGAAGACCGCTTTTGCGATAAATCATCACGGCACGCATAGCGTTGACAAAGAGCACTGCAATCAAACCGCTGTAGGCTACTCCCAAAATGCCATACTTTGGAATGAAGAGGAAATTCAAGACGACGTTAATGACCAGCATGATGGAGCCGATTTGCATGTTCAACTTGTAAAAGGGGCTATTGGCTATGATCTCACCGTTTGAACCAAAAGAGGCATTGATGTATTTACGCGCCAAGGTCCAACCCACAACAGGAATGGCAGGGTAGAATCGCTCCCCATCCGGAATCAAAGAAAAGACCCATTGCACATTGACCATGACCATGATGACAAAGGCCGCATTGACCAGCATTTGGGCGCTGGAGGTCTTTTCATAAATCTTGCGCAATACCTCCATATTCCCCTTGTTCCAGCTCGTAGAAATCTGTGGCGCTAGCATCTGATTGATTGGCCGACGAATGCCATCAATGACCGAACCAATGAAGAAGGCCATCCCATAAATGCCGACACTTTCCATATCTGTGAGCATGGAGAGCATTTGTACATCCAAGGTGTTAATGCCTATTTCGATGAGTACGCTAAAGACGCTGATCCAAGCAAATTTTTGAACGTCTTTACCCATGGGCGCACCCATATGTCTCCAAGTGAAATTAGGTTTTACGCGGTTCCAGGCATATAGCAAAGCCACCAACCCCAAAGCCAATGATGCCCATGCATATGCGATGAGCCATTCGCTAAAGGTGAATGCATAATACAGCAGTGGTAGGCCTAGGAGGAGCATGGCGATACGTAAGCCTAGGTTCTTATAGAATACGGGGACGGCAATTCGCTTTGTTGTCGCTGCCGCTGAAACGGCCATTAAAAACGCCATTCCGCTTACCACAAAAAAGCTGAGGTAACGAAGTAATTCAGTGTCCTTTTCGAAGTTGAAAATCGGTCCCAATTCAGGCCCTAAAATGAACAGGAGAATCCCGAATACAATCATTAATAGGGTACTTCGTCCCACCACAGCGCTTTCAAATTCCTTTTTATCCTTGTTCGGATCTGAGTGGAATTTGGTGAAGGATCGGTGTACACCAAAGAGCAAGATGTTGGAAAGCAATACTGCTGTGCGCTCCATCCAACGGTACATCCCCAACTCTTCAGTACTAAAAAGTTTGGGCAGCAACCATAAATTTAAAATGGCACCTACAAGGATTCCGACAATATTGATGACGGCACCTGATGAGATTTGTTTTTTCGAAACGTTCATTCGCCTAAGGCTTCGGTCAAATGTAGTGATTTCACCAATGCCTAGTTCACCACATAAGGGTTGCTAAACGCATGAAATTCTTCAACCTGTCGGGTAATCCAACGCGCATCCTCACCAAGATATTGTGCCATCAGACGAGCAACTTCCGGCGCGATTTTTCTTGCCTCTTTTGCGTCGAATAATATAGCACGTGTGCGACGTGCGAGTACATCCTCCAAGGTCATTGCCATTTCCTTCTTCACCGCCCAACGAATCATGCTGGGAAACAGAGGAAATTTATCGCTCAATGACTGCTCATTCTCCTTTTCAATGCGCTTTCGGATTTTCTTTCGATACGATCCGTATACATGCAGTGGATCCGACCAATCCGGCGCAATCTCATAGCCGTTAATGGGCATATTCTCCGTTTGACATTTCCGAGGGGGAAGGGCGCCAACTACCAACGCATTATCAATGGCATCTTCACCCATTTTCCGGTAAGTCGTCCATTTACCGCCCAATACTGAAATCAATCCCGAAGGACTGACCAATACCTTGTGGTGTCGGCTGACTTCCTTGGTACTTTCACTAACACTTTCATTAGCTGCTAACGGCCGCAAACCGGCAAAGACACTTAAAATATCTGCTTTAGTCGGTTTTTTCGACATATACATACCCGCATTATCGAGGATGAATTGGATTTCATCTTCATGGGCTATAGGATCCAGTAGACGATCCTTCAAAGGAGTATCCGTAGTTCCTACGATGACCACATCGTGCCAAGGCACTGCGAAGAGCACGCGGCCATCAGTGGTTTGGGGCACCATGATGGCCTCATCACCCGGCAAAAAACTCTTGTCTAAAACGATATGAACTCCTTGCGATGGCCGAATGGTCGCTTTGGCCTCAGGGTTGTCCATTTTCAGCACATCGTCGGCAAAAACCCCCGTACAATTAATGACCACTTTGGCGCGAACATCGAAGACCTCACCGCTTAGAACATCTTGAACTTGAGCACCTGTGATTTCCTCATCTTCTTTCAAAAGCCTTATGACCTTTGAATAGTTGCAGAGCACCGCATCGTTTTTCGATGCCGTTTGGGCAAGAGAAATGGATAATCGAGCATCATCAAACTGCCCATCGTGGTACAGGACACCGCCGCGCAATCCCTCTTGATTAACATTGGGAATGTGTTTCAAGGTCTCTTCCAGCGAAATCATTTCGGAAGGACCTAAGCCTAATTTTCCCGCCATTAAATCATAAATCTTCAATCCAACGCCATAGAATGGACTGTTCCACCAATCGTACGATGGAATGACGAAGCTGAGGTTTTTAACCAAGTGTGGGGCGTTTTGACACAGAAGACCCCGCTCTCGCAAGGCCTCAATAACTAACGAAATATCCCCGTTTTGCAGGTATCGAACCCCGCCGTGGACCAGTTTGGTGCTTTTGGAGCTCGTGCCTTTGGCAAAATCTGCCCCTTCAACTAAGGCGACTTTATAACCGCGTGCTGCACCATCAACGGCCGCTCCTAATCCCGTAGCACCGCCGCCTATGATGAGAATGTCAAAGGCATCTTCCTTGAGAAGCGCAAGATTCTCAGCTCTATTCATCTGCACCTGCTTTGATCCATCCTTTACTCGCAGCAATGGCGCGTCCCCATTGATCTCTCAATAACCTTTGGTCTATGGGTTTGGGATCGAAGTTTTCGTCCACGTTCAGCAAAGGCTTAAGCTCTTCCAGGGATGACCAATACCCTATGCCGAGTCCTGCGAGCAATGCTGCACCTAAGGCTGTGCTCTCCGTCTCCGCAGGGCGGATCACCGGGCATCTCAGAATATTGGCTTGCAACTGCATCATGGTATCGTTGGCACTGGCCCCACCATCCACTTTGATGGCTTTTAGTTCTTGTCCAAGGTCTTTGGCCATGGCCTCCAGTACATCTGCTGTGCTCAGGGCGATGGCTTCGAGCGCTGCATAGGCGATGTGACTGTCGTTGGTTCCGCGGGTGATGCCCATGATTGCACCTCGGGCATAGGCGTCCCAATGGGGTGCTCCCAAACCGCTAAGGGCAGGTACGATGGTGATGCCGCCGTTGTGACCTTCCTTCAGCGCCAAGGCCTCGATATCACTGCTGTTTTCAATGATTTTCAAACCATCACGGAGCCATTGCACCAAGGCGCCAGCGATGTAAACTGATCCTTCGAGTGCGTAGGTGAGTTTACCGTTCAATTGCCATGCGACCGTACTGAGCATTTGATTGGTGCTATTAACGATTGTATTTCCAGTATTGGTTACCGCGAAACAGCCGGTTCCATAGGTGTTCTTTGCCTCACCCGGTTCAAAACACAATTGGCCAAAAAGCGCACTTTGCTGATCTCCGGCAATCCCCGCAATAGGCACACTTGCGCCAAAGACTTTTTCGGAAGTTTGAGCGAGGAGTCCACTGCTGTCGACCACTGCAGGGAGTAAGGACATCGGTATTTCTAATAGCTCGCAAAGTGCTTCATCCCATTGCCCGTCATGAATGTTGTACAAAAGGGTCCGGCTTGCGTTGGAGGCATCCGTAATGTGTGTACTTCCTTCGGTTAAATTCCAAATGACCCAAGAATCAACGGTACCAAACCTTAATTCTCCACGTTCTGCACGCTCTCGTGCCCCAGGTACTTTGTTGAGAATCCAGCGGATTTTACTCCCGCTGAAATAAGCATCGGTGATCAGTCCAGTTTTGGCCGTGATGGTGGTTCCATGCTCTGCTTTTAGCCGTTTGCAATAATCCGAGGTCCGTCGGTCTTGCCAAACGATGGCATGATAGATGGGCTCGCCCGTGGCGGCATCCCAAATGATGGTAGTCTCGCGTTGGTTGGTGATCCCGAGGGCGCTGATTTCATGCGGCTTGACCTTAGCCTGCTTCAATGCTTCTTTAATCGCCCGCAGCTGTGATGCCCAAATCTCCTTCGCATCGTGCTCTACCCAAGAAGGTTGGGGGAAATACTGAGTAAATTCGAATTGGCCTAGACCAATTTTCTTAGTATCCCCATCGAAAATAATAGCCCGGGAGGAGGTGGTTCCGGCATCAATAGCCAACAAATACGGTTTCATACGTCTGCGAGTTTAACAAAGAGATAATTAAGTAAAATTCTCGGAGTCTACCAATTTTTGCATCTTCGTAGTTCAGAACAAAACCACGCGTATGTCACCATTTTGGGCCGAGTTTATTGGAACTTTCCTACTCCTTTTTGTCGGAAACGGCGTTGTCGCTAATGTCGTGTTGAAAAATACCAAGGCGCAAGGCGATCCTGGTTCTTGGATTATGATCACTACGGCATGGGGCCTCGCGGTCTTCGTAGGGGTTGTTGTTGCCGGTCCGTATAGTGGCGCTCATTTAAACCCTGCAGTAACCCTTGGTTTATGGATGGACGGCGCGGTGGATACGGCTACCATGTGGTCGTATTTCGGGGCCCAATTATTAGGTGCAGCTGCCGGCACCACCATGAATTACGTGTTCTATAAACCGCATTATGACATTACCGAAGATGGTGCCTCCATTCGGGGTTCATTCTGCACGGCTCCAGCGATCAAGAGTACTTGGAACAACTTCTTTGGTGAGGCGCTCGGTGCCTTCGTTCTGGTTTTTGTGGTCTTTTATTTTGTCGGCGGAACCTTGGAAGGTGAAAGTCAAACGCCCATAGGATTGGGAAGTATTGGGGCCTTGCCTGTAGCCTTGTTGGTTTGGGTTATTGGTTTAGGATTAGGCGGTACAACCGGCTACGCAATCAACCCAGCGCGAGATTTAGGCCCACGCATCATGCACCAAATCTTGCCGATCAAAAACAAGATCGATTCTGGTTGGGACTACGCTTGGATTCCTGTCATTGCTCCTTTAGTAGGGGGAGCCTTGGCCTGGTGGATCAAAGAGTTGCTCTTGACCACAGTCTAGCACTGAATCTTACTATCTTGCGGGCATGAACGAAGCTCTTCTTCCAAATGTCGTTATCGGCGGTGCCCCAAAGTGCGGGACCAGCAGTCTGTACTTTTGGCTTGCAGCCCATCCCGAGGTTTATGGCAGTCCCAAGAAGGAGACGTTCTTTTTTGCGGATAAGGTCAATCGGTTCAATTCGGGCGCAAATGTTCACCAACACGATATGGCTTCTTACGAGGCCTTTTTCAAAGGGGGTGAAGAGGCGACGGTCCGATTCGAAGCTACCGCCCACTACCTTTATGAAAAGACCGCCCGTCATCATTTTTCCTCTTGGTCGACACCACCGAAAATGATCTTCTTGTTCCGAGAACCCTCGAAGCAGATGTACAGTCATTACAAGATGGAGCGCTACCGCACCAAGCGTATAGACATGCCCTTGGAGGAATACATTCAGCGCCCACAGATTACAGATCACGTAGATTATGCCAAGCACTTGAAAGCGTGGTTAAATGTGATGCCTGAAGGACATGTAAGATGTTGGTCGTTCGAAGATTTCATGTCGCGTAAAGTGGAAGTAATGCAGGAAATCGCCCAATACATTGGAGTAGATCCAAACTTTTACGACGGTTTCGACTTCGAGCACCGCAACGAGAGTGTGGCGATTAAGAGTGGGGCCTTACACCAATTGGGACTTAAGCTTCAACCGCTCATTCCACATGCTTTGCAAAAAGCGATTTTGCCGCTCTACATGAAACTCAACAGCGGGGGTCGAGTTCAAGACGATGCCACGGACCAACATACCCTGGCACAATTCAAAAAAGATTGGTCACATGTAGGAGAGGAGCTTCATTTGCTCGATTCAACATTCCCAACCCACCGTTGGAAATAATCGTAAAGACAACTTTTTCCTAACCCAAGCTTCATGTTGACAAGGTACTTTGCCTTCATGAATGTGAAAGCAATTCTTGTTAATCGAGGTTTAGAATTTAAGGGGCAATTTTTCGCATCTTTGTTGAAAACCCCAAGACATGAACAAAGTATTCTGTTCCATTGGATTGTTTCTGGCATTCAACGCCTTACAAGCCCAACCTTTACCTTATTATCAAGATGCCTACAACGAGGACGGCGAAGACCTTCGTGAAGCACTGTATGATATTATCAAGGTGCATACCCGTTTACAATATTCTTCAAGCAGTACCGATACGTGGGACGTATTGAAAGTCAGCGATAAGGATACCACCAACACAAGTAATGTATGTCTTATATACGCCGGTGTATCTGTCAACGGCCCACAGGAATACAACAACGGACAAGGGTGGAACCGTGAGCATGTTTGGCCGCAAAGCTTGGGTGGATTTAACACAAGCGCGGGTGTCGGCACGGACGTTCACAACCTCAAGCCCGCCGACGGTGGACTGAACTCTTTGCGTTCAAATCACGAATACGACGACCTCGGTTCGGGCGGTTCTGCGGTGAACTACAACGGTTCAGCAACGGGCAACCGAGTGAACGGATCAGCAAATCTTTTCGAACCGCGTGATAAGGTCAAAGGTGATTTGGCCCGTATCATTCTTTACATGGATCTGCGCTACGAGGGAGCTGGTAATGAACCTGATCTAGTTGTGCGCGAGAGCCTGAACTCTGGCGGGACCACTTTCGCAGTATTGAGCACCTTGATTGCTTGGCACTGGGCAGATCCTGTGGACAGCTTTGAGATGAACCGAAACAACGTCATCCACAACATGCAGGGCAACCGCAATCCGTTTATCGATCACCCAGAGCTTGTACATTACATCTACGGCGATTCGACGCACGTTGCTTGGAACCCATATATGGCTGTTCAGGAGCAGGGCCCTATTCAATTAAAAATTGGACCCAATCCAGCCGATTCGTTTTTGAACATCACCACAACTGAGGCCAACGATTTTCAAATCTTTACCCTCGGTAAACACCTAGTTGATGAGGGCACCCTTCAGGCCGGGGAGAATAAGTTGCCGGTAAATCATCTTCCCTCCGCTACCTACTATATGTTGGTCGGGGATCGTATGGAGAAGATCATCATTCAGCACTAAGGCAAAAATTTTAGGCATTAAAACACCCCCGTGGCGCAGCCGCGGGGGTTTTTATTTTCAGCGTATCGCGCTCCTTATTGAAGCACTACACGTAGGGTTTGAGCACCACGCTCAGTCACCACCTTCACAAGGTATGTGCCTGCGGCAGCGTTGAGGTTCATGCGAACTGCATTACCCACGCCTTGCTCCATAGCGATAGTCTCACCTACCATATTTACAATCTGAACCGTGTAAGCAACCTCACTACCTAATTCAACCGTAAAGATTCCTGTGGTTGGGTTCGGGTAGATGTTGCTGATGATACGGTTTTCGTCGACACCAGAGTTTGGTGTGAGGTTACCTGGAGAACCTACATCACCTTCAAGTGAAGTATACGCGCCATTTACCCCATCAACTGCATCACCAGTGAATGCACCTGTAGTATCAAACTCTACAGCGTAGCCCGCTGTAGCAGAAGCGTATAGAGAGTTGGTCAAGGCAGCACCTGAGGCGTCGTACAAGTACACACCATCACCGTTCTGGCTCAAACTTGGGAATGAACCGGTCAATTCATCGTTTGCTACGATAGTAACTGAACCTGCATTGAGTTTCCATTCTGCCAAGAAAGCGTCTTTGTTGGTAGAAACATCATCAAGTACTACAATAGCTTCACCTGGAGCGATGGTTACAGATGGGAACACTGAAGTTCCAGAGATATCACTTTCATCATCCCATGAGAATCCTCCGATGTTCACTACAGTATCACCGTAGTTGTAGATCTCGAACCAATCTGCATTGTAACCAGTGCTGTTTGAACCTGCCATGATCTCGCTTACGACGATCTCAGGAACCCATACAGCAGCTGCCGGAGTGATATCCGCGATGTAACGCGGCAACAATTGGTAACCATCAGTGTGTGGCGCAGAGAAGTCGTACTGACCACCAATACCCACAACATCGAAGGCACCTGTTGGCGCAGTTGTTCCATATAGATCAACATCAGCATCAATACGCATTGCGATGGTATCTGTACCGTTTGTGATGTCGATGGTGTAACCTGAAGAACCAGATCCCCATTGGGTTGGGTCAACCATAGTTGCATTCTCGAACTTGATCAATTCACTTTCTGTGTTTTCACCTAAAGTGGTAACTACTGTTGGAGTTTGTAGTGTGTTTCCTGTACTCAATACCACTACAGAGTCGAGGTACATCTGCAACAAGCCGTTGAAGTGACCAATGCTACCGATGATGCGAACTTCGTCACCTTCAGTTACGTTGTATGCGGCGGCAGCAGGAACACTTGAGTATGTACCCAAACCATCAGTACCGTCATGTACGGTGAACGATACCGCAGTAGCAGAGCCCTGCATATCAACACCCATCACAATACCTTCTACTTTACAGTACACGTTCAATGAATCTGGCACACCATCAGCGTCGATACCGTCAACCTGACCAATAGTGTAGGTAGGGATGAATGGGTACTCGAAGATATCTGTCAACATACGTGGGAAGAGTTGGTAACCTTCTGTGTATGGTGAAGAGTTATCGTATTGAGAACCAACACCAGTTACATCAAAGGTTCCTGAAGGTGCAGGTGATCCGTCGATATCCGAATCGCTATCAATACGCATGGTCAAGGTATCTGTTCCGTTCGTGATATCTACGTTTGCCGATGAACCAGTAGATGGCCATTGCGTAGGATCTACAAGATCAAAACCAACGAGTTTGATGAGTTCACTCTCCGTGCTTTCATTCAATGCAGTTACTACTGTTGGTGTTGGCAAGGTGTATCCGCCTGCGATGTAGTAGATGCTATCTACAAACAACTCGGTCAAACCATTGTATTGAGCGACATCACCGTGTAGGATCAAGCTATCACCCATCATTGGAGAAGTATAACCGCTCTTATCTGCATAGTTGTAGATGTTAATTCCATCGGTACTATCGCTTACGTAGAAGCTGTATCCGCCGTTACCGTCGAAGTCAATGGTGGTTACAATACCCTTGATCCACTTAGAAGCGCCCAAAGAATCGGCCACGCCACTAGCATCTACACCAGTAATGGTGCTGATGGCTACGATAGAATCAAACGTCGGTGTTGGAGGAACATAAATACAGTTAGAACTGTGAGCGCCCATGTAAGTCCAAGTATTGGAAGCATATACATCCCACTCTGTAGCTCCTGTCGTCCAATCCGTAGAACCGCCAGTAATGGTTGCTTTACGCACCAAAGTGTGGTTCGCTGTAGAACCAGTGCCTACGGTCCAAGATGAACCTGGATCTACTCCAGGAACACCGATAACGTCGATGGTATCCGTTCCGTAGGTTAAGATCATCGCATCATCACCGTTGAAGTGTGCTATGGATGGGTAAGCCATAGCGGTATCTGCTACCGCAAGGATAGAAGCATCGGCAGCATTGGCAGCAATCATGTAGACATCACCAGAAGCAATAGTAGCACTTGTGGTAAATGTATTTGTGTAAGACCCACCGTTACCGCTTTGGTAAACGGTATATCCACTCAATGAAATGGCATTCGCTGTAGGGTTGTAGATCTCAATATATTTGTTGTTTGAAGAACCTTCTGCGTATTCGCTGAAGAACAGCTCGTCACAACCTGATGGTGCAGTCGCACATGCTGTACACTCTTCCCAACATACTGCTGGTAGTGTAGTGTCGGCATTTCCAAAGGTTGAATAACGATTTGTGAAGGTACCCGTAGTCAAGGTACAAGCACTATCCAATGTTGGATCGAAATACTCTTGACCTGTCCAGTTGTCGTAAGTGAACTTGTACTCGTAAGAACCTGGCATTAACGATAAAGTACCTGAATACACGCCATCACCATCTGGATCAGTCAACTGGTTAGAGTTACCACTCCATCCGTTTACAGTTCCGCTGACATACACATTAGTGAATGTAGCAGTAACGTTATTCATATCTACTTGGAAGGTCACATCATTAGGAGTGATGATACAAGAGCTTGAATGACCACCGATGTATGACCAGGTGTTCTGCGCATAAACATCCCACTCATTGGCACCCGTAGTCCAATCTGTTGAACCATGAGTAACCCCATTCTTACGAACCAACGTGTAGTTCGCAGTAGAACCGGTTCCTACCGTCCAAGAAGAACCTGGATCTACTCCAGGAACACCAATAACGTCGATGGTATCCGTACCGCTTACCAAGATCAAGGCATCATCACCGTTGAAGTGAACAATACTTGGGTAACCTAATACTGTATCAGCTGCTGCTTGAATCGTAGTATCTGCTTGGTTGGTAGAGATTACATAAACATCACCAGAGGCTAAAGTGGCGTTGGTGGTGAAAGAGTTTGTAGCTGTACCGCCGTTCACACTCATGTATACGGTGTACCCGCTCAAAGAAATCGCGCTACCCGTTGGGTTATAGATTTCAATGTATTTGTGGTTTGAAGAACCTTCAGCGTATTCACTGAAGAATAACTCTGAACATGGAGTCACTGCGTTACAAGACAAACAAGATTCCCAACAAACTTCAGGTAGTGTAGTGTCTGAAGAGCCAATTGTTATGTAACGATTAGTGAATGAACCCGTGGTCATAGTACATGCTGCATCCGCTGTAGGGTCTAAAGACTCTTGTCCAGTCCAATTGTCGTAAGTGAACTTGAACTCGTAAGAACCCGCGGTTAGTGATATAACGCCTTCATAAACGCCGTCACCATCAGCATCAGTAAGCTGGTTTGAATTACCACTCCAGCTGTTCATGGTTCCACTTACATAAACGTTCGTGTACGAAGCACTGACATTGTTCATGTCAACTTGGAAGGTTACATCCGCCGAAGTACAATTGGAGGTGTGAGAACCAAAGTAAGTGTAGGTGTTTTGGGCATATACATCCCACTCACCAGCTCCTGTAGACCAATCTGTCGAACCACCTGAAATGGTTGCTTTACGCACCAAGGTGTAGTTCGCAGTAGAACCTGTTCCTACGGTCCAAGAAGAACCTGGATCAACTCCCGGAACGCCGATCACATCAAGCGTATCGGTGCTTTTTACGAGAATCAACGCATCATCACCATTGAAGTGAGATACAGAAGGATAGCCCAAAACGGTATCTGCTTGGAATTGCATCAAGCTGTCCGCCTGGTTGGTTGCAATCACGTAGACATCGTAAGGAGCAATGCTCGCTGAAGATGTAAATGTGTTCGTGTAAGAACCGCCATTACCACTTAGGTAAACGGTGTAATTACTCAACGATACCGACGAGCTTGTCGGGTTGTAAATCTCAAAGCCCTTGTTATTCGAAGAGCCTTCGATGTACTCCGAAAAGTACAACTCGCCACAGTTCTGAGCGGAGGCAAAAAAGCCTGTCAGAAGAGCTGCGAGTAAAAATGTAAACTTGCGCATGTGTGTTGAATTTAATAGAGTTTAAAGTTAATGGTTTTCGTTTAAGTATGTGTTAATCAAAATCAAGGGTAAGTTTAAATCTCTTCACGATACCAGATTGTGAATCAGCGACATAAAGAATCTTGTCGTAATAGCTTATGGCGCTAACATTACCGAAGCCTCCAATGGTTGAAATGGCATTGGTTTCTGAGGTTGAGGCGGGAGGAGGAGGCACCCCTTCGAGACCCGATGCGGTAAATTGATAAACACTATCTACTCCCGTATCTGCAACAAAAAGGAATCTTGACCCGTCGCCAGCGAGGCAGAGGTCAATAGGGTCAACAAAACGTTTGGGCGTTTGTAAGTAGCCTTTACTATTCGGATCTGAAGTGGAATAGAATATGGGTTGGTACAAGGCACCGAAAGGACCTTCGGTGAATTGGATGTGCTGCACCTGAATTTCTTGGTCTTCGTTTTGATTTAATACCCAAAAGTCAGGACTATTATTTGCAGTCAACTGAGGGGCCTGAGTAAAGCCTTGAAGCGCTAATGGATTTTTAAAATAATTCGAATAGGTAGCCCCAGTCGCCGTCACCGGTATACTAGAAATCCACTGATGGTCTTTGGTAAATTTGAGCACCGCATAATCTGGTCCAAAACCTGCGTTATTATTACTGTAACCGGTACGGCTGAGGTAGTAACTGTTGTTTTCTGCAGGCAGGTTGGAGCCTATGATGGCTACATCAGTAAATTTCACTTTCGCATCAGAGGAAGAGAAGCTGTTTTTAAAGTAGAAAGGATGAACAAGCACAGCTTCTGGAGAGGCGTTATTGAAGCTTAGGGTATTTTGGGCATCTACCAAGTCAATCTCGTAGAGCGCAGTAAGGCTGTAATCAACGCCTGTAATCGTTGTATCGTAAGTACCAATGGCCAAAAGTTTGAAGGACCTGTTTTGTATCACTTTACGCACCCCAGGAACCGTAATGCTGCCTTGAAGATTTAAGGCCAAATCGTATCTTAAAATTTGATCATCTGCACTGTCCACAACGTATATGAATTCATCGTATCCTACGTATACATCTACCGGTGCTTGTGCATCATGGATATTTGGTGCGATGGGCACATAACTGATTTCTCGGACTTCATATGTCGGGATTTCAATGAAGTCTAAATCGGTTCGGTTGCCGAAATAGTTTTCACAACTTCCCAGCATTATCGCGAGTAAAGGCAATCCGTATTTAAAAAGTCTTACCATGATAGCGGCTTAATTTTTAGTCCAATTGTTCCTTGATAAGTACCGTAAGGAGTTGGCATGGCGCCTACGCCCCATTCAATGGGCCAACCACTGATTTGTCCTTTCATTCCGAAGCCCATCCAAGGCAAAGACTTTTGACTGCCGATCTGGTAGCCTACACTAGTCCAATAGTAACTACGCCATTGGTATTTAAGGCCAGCTGCATAGAATTCGGCGTTATCTGTAGGGTGGTTGAGTTGAAAGCTTGGCGTGAGTTTTTGATCGCCGTACGCCCAAGCGGTCCATTGCAATCCCATACTGAACATCTGTGGGGTTGCTGCAAGTGCACTTTCATTACCAGTGGGCAAGTTTGAAATTGGAGTGTTCGGTCCAAAATTTGTCAAAGCC
>Ga0255777_10002627_pt1 | contig 15845 bp, 23 predicted proteins | sample 101ome_15_FD_179975 | JGI IMG/M metagenome (GOLD analysis project Ga0255777, IMG submission 179975) | Coastal salt marsh microbial communities from the Groves Creek Marsh, Skidaway Island, Georgia - 101402AT metaG (version 2) | ecosystem: Environmental > Aquatic > Marine > Intertidal zone >...
TACATGTGGGTTCCGGGCAATTACTTCCAAACATTTCCGACTTGGTCTCTTGCTGCTGTGCATCTTATCCGCCATAGGATAGGAAGACAGATAGCACCAGAGTTCAACGGCTACATTGACTCTCATATGATTTGGGAAGTTGTTGGAACTGGACATGTAGAATAAGACAAAAGAAACTATTTATTGTAAATTTGGAGAATTTATTATGAAACTTACAACACAACGTCTTAAAAAACTCATTCAAGAAGAGTTAAATGAAATGGCCGGAGACCCTATGTCTAATGAAATGAGTCAAGGAAATATGTCTGGTGAAATGTCAGAAGATTTAAGAGTTCTTGAAGAAGCATATCAGATTGTAGATTCTTTGGCTGGAAAATACAATAACCAAACAGACCCAGAGCTTTATGGGCTTCTTGGTGGCGCTGAGGGACGCTTGAGTAGTGCTATTTATAAGATGAAAGAAAGACTAGGGCTTCTTGAACCAGGCGAACTAGACGTTTAAAATTTCGGCATCCTACTGAAGAATCAGTGATAAGGGCTCCTCTCGCTAGGATGCCTTTTTTTTATATAAATTACTTGACAACAACATGATAATCTGTTATAATATAAACATAATTGAGGAGGAATTATGAAAAACATTAAATTTGTTGGGCTTCACGCTCATTCGGGTGTTGGCTCACCCTTTGATGGCTTCGGCTATCCACAAGAGCACATGGACTTCTGTTATGACAACGGTGGTCGTGCTCTCGCATTGACTGATCATGGTAACATGAACGGCTTTGCTTATCAAATCCTTCATGCTAATAAGATGGCAAAAGAAGGTAAAGACTTCAAGCCAATCTTTGGCGTTGAAGCTTATTTCATCAATGATGTAAACCAATGGAGAAAAGAATATGAAGAACACAAAGCAGACAAGAAGAAAGCAAAAGAACTCTCCGACTCTCAGTCTGGAGTTAACGTTGAAGAAGAGGGAGCTACTAAAGCAAAAGGTCGCTCAATTAATCGCTCTCGTCATTTAGTTTTGATTGCAATGAACCAAACTGGTCTCAACAACATATTTAAATTAGTATCGGAAAGTTACAGTGAAAAATATTTTTACCGAAAGCCTCGCATGGATTATAATCTTCTTAGCAAACACAGCGATGGTGTTATTGCTATGTCTGCTTGTCTTGGTGGTGTTTACGCTGGGTGCTATTGGGAGAATATTGAGAATGGTGAAGATGCAGTTCTTGACTGCATGCGAGAAACAACCCGCACTATGGTTGGCATCTTTGGTGATCGCTGGTATGGTGAGCTACAATGGAATGCTGTTCCTGAGCAGCATCATCTCAACCGTCTTATCATTAAAGTAGCAAAAGAGTTTGGTGTCAAACTTGTTTCGACAGCTGACTCTCATTATCCTACACCGACTGCATGGAAAGACCGTGAGCTTTACAAGCGTCTCGGTTGGTTGGGCCGTGGTGCGCCCGAATGGTTGGACATGACTCTTCCCGGTTCTGTTCAAGATATGGATTATGAACTCTATCCAAAGAATGGAGATCAAATGTGGGAAGACTTCAAAAAATACTCGGAGGGATATGATTATGATGAAGAACTCGTTTTGCTTTCAATTGAAGAGAGCCACACAATCGCTTTCGAACGCATTGAAAGCTTTGTTCCAGACACCACTGTTAGGCTTCCTGACTTTGTTGTACCTGCTGGTCGCAATGAGGATGATTATCTACGCGATCTCTCGCTTGGAGGTTTGAATCATTTACGCAAACATAGCCCAGAATATATCTCTAGAATAAATCATGAACTCAAAGTTATCGCTGATCGTGGTTTCTCAAAATATTTCTTGACAATGAAAGCTATCTCAGATAAAACAAACGAAGTTCAGTTGGCTGGCCCTGGTCGTGGTTCTGCTGCTGGCTCATTGGTTGCCTATGCTCTTGGAATCACACAGGTTGATCCCATTGAGTATGGACTTCTGTTCTCTCGTTTCTTGCGCTCTGATGCAACAGACTATCCAGACATTGACTATGATGTATCTGATCCTATGGTTCTCAAAGATATGCTTATCGAAGAGTGGGGCGATGATGTTGTTGTTCCTATCTCAAACTGGAATACACTTCAGCTTCGTTCTCTTCTCAAAGATATCTCTAAGTTCTATGAGATTCCATTCAACGAAGTAAACGCTGTCACAAACGTTATGATGAAAGAAGCCACACCTGCGGCCAAGCGTAAGCATGGTATCAAGGCTGGTGTCTACACTCCTACGTTTGAAGAGACCATTGAGTTCTCTGATAGTCTTCGTGCGTTCCTTAACAAGTATCCGCACGTAGCAGATCACGTCATGGCTCTCTATGGGTCTTATCGTTCTTGCTCTCGTCATGCTGGTGGCGTGGTGGTTGGAGAACAATTGAATAAATACATGCCTCTGATTTCATCCAAAGGTGTGCGTCAAACTCCATGGTCTGAGGGGCAGAACGTTCGTCAGCTTGAACCGCTTGGTTTCATTAAGTTTGACATTCTCGGACTATCAACACTCAGAATGATTGAAGATTGCATTCGTCGTGTTCTAATTAACAACGGCATAAAGTCTCCGACTTTCGCACAGATTAAATCATTCTATGATCAAAATCTCCATCCGGATGTTATCGATCTAAACAATCAGGATATTTATGAAAACATTTTCCATCAAGGCAAGTGGGCTGGCATTTTTCAGTTCACTGAGAAAGGTGCTCAATCTTTCGCTGTTAAAGCGCAGCCAAAGTCCATTATTGATATTGCGGCTATTACGTCTATCTATCGTCCAGGGCCTTTATCGGCTGGTGTTGATAAGCAGTATGTTGCTGCTATCAATGACACTTTATCGATTGATTATCTTCATCCTCTCGTAGAAGAGGTAACCAAAGAAACTTATGGCTTCTTGATTTTCCAAGAACAGATTGCTATGTTGGCTTACAAACTTGGTGAAAACATCACCATGGACGAAGCTAATCTTCTCCGAAAAGTACTTACTAAGAAAGGAACGGGGAAAGGACATGAAGTTAAAGAGGCGATCAAGGAGAAGTTTCTTACTGGGTGTGAGAAGAAGGAAATCAAAAGACAGGACGCTGAGCAGCTATGGGCCACTTTTGAGTATTTCTCTGGTTACGGTTTTAATAAGTCTCATGCTGTGTCTTATTCCATCATATCTTATCAGTGCGCTTACCTTTACAACTATTTTCCTTCTGAGTGGATGTGCTCTTTCTTGGATCGTGAGCCCGACACTCGCAAAGAGAAAGCAATTAACATTGCTAAGTCTCACGGTTTCACTATCCGTCCTATTGACATCAATCTTTCTGGTGAGTCTTGGGAGGTGGCTTCTGACAACGAGCTAGTTGCCCCGCTTACAACCATCAAAGGTCTAGGTGACAAGGCTATCGAAGAGATTGTTGCTCATCGTCCGTTTGAGACTGTTGAGGATTTATTATTCAATGAAGATATAATTTATCGCAAACTTAACAAGAAGTCTTTGGATGCTCTCTGTCGTGGTGGCGCTCTCAAAGACTTGGTCGATGATCGATTCACAGGTTCTCAACACTTCTGGATTGCTTGTTGTCAAGATCGTCCAAAAAACCCCAAAAAACTCGCTGAAAACATTGAGCGCTATGCTGATGCCGGTGACTTCTCAAAAGACGAAAGAGTTGAATTTCTTACGGAATTGACGGGTATTTTTCCTATGAATCTGGTAGCTTCGGAAGAAGTTCAAATGTCTCTTGCAAGATATTGTGTTCCGCCGATCTCAGAGTTTGATCCTGCACTTGGTGCATGTTGGGGTATTCCTCGTAATGTCAATCTTCGTAAGTCAAAGAATGGCAAATGGTTCGCTGTTATCGATCTGATTGACTCAAACAGCAAACTAACAAAGCTTCGCTATTGGGGCGTGAATAAAGACACAATCCGAGACGAGATTCTTTTAAATGAAGTTTACATTATTAAGCCACAATACTCTGATGGTTGGGGCTTTTCAACAAGAGGGCATGTTGATAAAACATGGAGACGTATGACAACAAATAAGGAGGAATAATGAATGAGTTGTTGAAGGTTGGAGATAAAGGGCACCCAACAATGCTGGTCTTTGCCAAGGTAATAAGAAACATTGGCTATGACCATAACACCGGCGATGAGGTAATAGAGTATGATAAAAAACTAAAAGCAGGGTTCATATTAGAAGAGAGCAAGCAGTTTGAACAATATTATCTCGTCAAGTATTTTGATGGCTCAACATGTTTTCATTGGGGCGTAGATCTTTTCTATAGAAAAGAAGATAAAATACTTGACAAACATAAAGAAATGTGATATAATATAAATGTAAGGAGGAAATCATGTTAGATAAAAAACTAAAACAAAAAATTATTAAAAAATTCAAAGGCAAAGGTGGCCCGCCTGATTGCGAGTCTTCTATCATTGATAGTAAAGAAGAGGATGTAATCGAAATGTTCGCTATGGCTTCTGTCGCTGCTAAGATTGCTGACCGTTGTTGGCCGGCTATCAAAGAAGCCAGAATAACATCAACAAATGATGGTGTTATCTTTAAGATTGACCGTAAGTATTTTCGTGGTCTTGAATACTGCTTCAAAGTTATGAAGGAGGATTAATGAATCATTTATTTAACTGTCATGGCGAATGGAATATGTTGTTCGCCTGTGCATCAACCATGCCCATACTTGGAGTATGGATTCGTTATAAAATAGGAGGAAATAATGGCGAGAGTAAATGCAAAGAAACTAAAGATAATTAAAGAAAATATGGTACTGGCCAAGAACAGAGAGCAAACGTTTAAAGCGTTTATCTCTCAAAATCCGAAACCAGACCCAGATATATCAGACCCAAATGAAACTGTTAAAGGTGTCACAATGGTTAGAAACATGATGAAAGCAGGTCATAACATCTATGATGTTCTTAATGACTATGGCAAAGGAGCTATTAGTTCTGCAAACGATACACACTCTGCTCCACGTAAATGGGAGAAGTGGCTCGGTGGAAGAGGTGATGGCGATCCAAGTCCCGATACGAAACATTCAGAGATTAAACTGAACGAAGTTGATGAAAAACATGAACTCCCAAAGAAAAACCCTGTGTTGAATATCGGAGCCATCCAACCTTCAAAGTCGAAAGACTATAAAAACTTCGAAGAGTCTAGTTGTTACAAAAAGATGAAAAACATGTGGGTAACAACGTATTCTGACAATTATCAAAAGATCGAAGGTACATTTGTTTTTAAAGTTGATAATCCTTTGTGGTTTGATAGAATTAAAGAGGATTTTGAGTTTTATCACAAACTGTACATATCCCACAGAGACGCTGGTATTAGATCTAGCAATTCAAGTATTGTTTCATCTGCAACAAAAAGCCCAAACGGAACATTACAAATAAGATCGGATGGAATCATGCTAACAAAACAATTTTTCAGAGAGGTATCAAAACATTATGACCCATAAAGTATTCAGTTTATTAAACTACGTTGGACACAAATCAAAAATTCTAGACCAGATAATAATTCATTTTCCACAAACACTCAACGGTACCTTTTGGGATATCTTTAGTGGTTCATGTGTTGTTGGTCTATCAAGTGGTTATCAAAATGTTCACTTCGTTGACAACAATAAATATCTTCAAGCTTTGTACACAAACTTGAAAGATCCAAACTTTTTGTCAACCTTAGAAACTATGATAACAAATTATGGATTAACAAACTCATTCAGAAAACCAAGATCAGAATATCTTAAAGATCCAAACATCGGAACTTGCAAGTGGCATGGAGAAGAAATAAAGAATCTACATTTAGACCAGCTAAATAAAACCGGCTACATGAAACTTTTAAATGATTTTAACGCATTTAAATTTCATGGTTTAAAGCAATCTTGTGCATACATGATTTTAACTTTGTATGGAAGAAACAGTAACGTCACGCTTAAAAAAGATGGTAAACTGTCTGGTGGAATTGGTCCTTTGGACTTCTCTCCAAAAGCAAAAAAGAAATTTGACAATCACATCAAATGTATGGACAGTAGAAATCTTCTTTGGACAACAGGTACATTTAAAAACATCAATCCAAAGAAAGATGACTTTGTGTATATGGATCCACCATATCTCGCAAGTGGCTTTAAGTACGGTGGATGGTCTGAAGATGACGAGCAAGACTTGTTAGATTGGATCGATAACCTTCCGTGTGATTGGGCCTTGAGTAATGTTTTTACATCTGGTAATACAAAAAATAATATTTTGCAAACTTGGGCACAAAAACACACTGTGATAAAGATTCAAAAGAAATACAGAAAGTGGGCTGCAAAAGGAAAGTCTACTGCAAAAAGAAAAAACAAAACAAATGAAGAAGTTTTAATATTAAAATAGGAGGTAAATATGACAAATGATATTAAGATTGTGGTAAATAAAGATTACCGAGACACAAAGTCTAAAGAAGAACATATCGCTGATTATATTGAGAGTCTCGTTGCTATCGAAGAAGCAATGGAACCTTACAAAGAGCAGAAGCGAGATCTTAAAAAAGAATACATTGAAAAACAATGGCTTTCCAAAGAAGACATTTCTCTTTCTGTTCGTGCTCTCCGTCTTCTCAAAGAGGACATTGACATTCCACAATTGATGGATATGTACATCACCCTCAGACGCAAACATGGAGTTCAGAAGGAGGAAGACGATGAATAGAGCCCAACGTAGAAAACTGGGTATAAAAGGGAAGAAGCCTGATCTTGAAAAAAAGATTGGGCTTTTTGATAAATTACCCAAACAGTGTACTAATTGCAATGCACCCTATGATAAGAAAGATAAAAAGATGGCTATGACTTGGTCGGTTGTTGTTCGCGAACAAGAGAACAAGGTAAATCTTTATTGTCCGACGTGTTGGGAAAATGCACATAAAATGCTGGATCAAATCAAAAAAGATATGATCGACAGACAACAAATTAAAGCTTTAGGAGAATCAAATGAGAATAAGAATTAAGAAACTACACGAAGAAGCTGTAATTCCAAAATATGCTAACTTCGGAGATGCTGCTGTTGATTTAGTAGCGGTCAGAAAATGGATTGATGGCACAGGTAAAGTTTGTTACGGAACTGGTCTTGCCATGGAAATTCCGGAAGGCTTTGTCGGCCTTTTGTTTCCGAGATCTTCAATTTCCAAAACAAATCTGCGCCTTGCAAATTCCGTTGGTGTTATTGACAGTGGATATCGCGGAGAGATTATGTTGAAGTTTGAGAAGAATGGAGACAATGATTACAAAGAAGGCGACAGAGTTGGTCAGTTGATGGTCATGGAAAACCCGCCAATGCATTTTGTTGAGGTTGAGAATCTTCCAAACTCTGATCGTGGCTCTGGTGGATTTGGCTCAACTGGAAACTAATTATCACATGGATAAGAAAGATAAAACAAAACGAATTGTGTTTGAAAGTTCAACTAACAAACACGCACAACTTAAGGTTCGGCTGCAATACGATAGTATGACGCAAGCCGAATTCTTTCGTTGTTTAATTGATGGATATTTAGCCAAAGATGAAAGGCTATTGGAATTTTTCGAAGATTATAGGATGGCCAATGGTAAAGATTCAAAGCGAAATGCCAAGTACAGAAAAAAAGATAATAAGAAAGCAGAAGATCTATTAAATAAGTTTGGAATCAAAGATGATGAGCTGGAAAATATCTTTGATTTAATTGAAGAAGAATTTCCCGATTTATAGCGTTTTTTGTTTTCTTTGTTCTATTTATTAAGAATTTATGTTTTAAGGAGATTATAAACAATGAAAAAGAAACTTTTGTCCGAAGCCCAAGTCCGCCGTTTCATGGGTCTTGCAGGAATTAACCCTATTAATGAAATGGCTCACTATAAGAAAGACGAAATGTCCAATGAGGCTATGTATGAAGAAGAGCTTATGGAAGAAGAAGAGCTTATGGAAGAAGACGAAGAACTTGATGTTGAGATGGATGATGACATGGAAGACAAAGGTGGAGACGCTGATGTTGAAATGGATGAAGAAGATCTTGCTGATGTAAAGTCTGCTCTTGATACTCTCCAAGATAAACTTGCTCCTTTGCTTGATCAAGCTGAAGGCGGAGAAGACATGGACATGGGTGGAGACGAAGAACCCGAAATGGACATGGGCGACGAAGAAGAGCCTGAAATGGATATGGGCGGTGAAGAAGGTGAAGACGACATGGAAAAAGAACTGCAAGAAGTAGACATGGAACTCACTGAAGAAGAAGAAAAAGAGCAAATGGAAGAAATTGTAAACGAAGTTGCTCGTCGTGTTGCAAAGCGTATCGTTGAAGCTAAGCGTGCTCACAAGCGCATGACTGAAGCTCTTGGGCGCAAAAAGTAATTATTTCTTGACAGTTACATAAAATTGTGTTATACTATAAAGACTGGGGGCAAAAATCCTCGGTCTTTTTTTTACTTAGGAGGTTATATGAAACACATTATTGAACGAATCGTAAGGTTCGCAAAAGAGAAAAAAGGAAAAAAGAAATCTAAGGTCGAAGAACCAGAACAGGAAGTTGCAGAAGAAACCTCCGATAAACAAGAGAAAGCCCCTATCGATGTACAAGCATTGTTAAGTGGTATGGCTGAAGAAATGGAAAGCAGAACAATGCTTCTCCAAGGTGAAGTTAACGAAGAGAAAGCAGGAGAAATTATCTCAGGATTCTTGGCGCTAGCAGATCTTAAGCCACCTAAAGGAGAACTGAAAGAAGGTGAGATGCCTTATGATCCAATCACAATGTATGTATCAACTTATGGTGGATCAGCAGATGAAATGTTTGCAATCTTTGATATCATGAATCATTGTAAAAAATCATGCCATATCGAAACAATTGGGATCGGGAAGGTCATGTCAGCAGGTACTCTGATACTTGCTGCCGGAACAAAAGGAAAGCGCAAAATTTCTAAAAACTGTCGCGTTATGCTACATCAAGTATCAGCTGGAGCATTCGGTCCTCTTTTCAACATGACAACGGAGATCGATGCTATTCAAAAACTTCAAGATCAGTACATTAATGCCATGGCTTCTTGTACAAATTTGTCAAAAAGGAAGTTGAAATCACTACTTAATGAGAGAGTTAATGTTTATTTGACAGCAGAAGAAGCAGTTGAATATGGACTCGCAGATATTATAATTTAGGAGAATTAAAATGGTAGATAAAGATTTTTACAATGAGGCTTCTGCCGCCAAGCTTGGTTGGGATGCCTCTTGGTTTGGACTCAAAGAATATGATTCCAGACTTGCTAAAAAGATCAGAGAATTCCAAAGAGAAAATGGCCTTAAAGCAGATGGAATGCTTGGGCCTTTGACCTTTCGTCGTTTGGTGGCCCATCGTGAGGCCCAAGAAGACCATGATCAGGCTCAAGTTGAGATCCAACCTGGTGAGAAAGCAATCCTCTACAAGGGAAAGAAGTTTCCAATCAAATGGGATAAAGTTATTCTTCCGGAAGACCCAAGTGGTTTGAAGCACACAGGCGGATACACCCCAAGTAAGCGTAAGAGAAATATTTCTATGTTTGTTGCTCATTGGGATGTCTGTCTTAATTCTAGAACATGTTACAAAGTTTTAGAGAAACGTGGTATTTCAATTCACTTTGCGATAGACAACGATGGAACTATCTACCAATTTCTTGACATGAATGATATCGGTTGGCATGGCTCAAGCCGAACCGTGAACCGTAAGTCTGTTGGTGTGGAGATCTCTAATGCTTATTATCCTAAGTACCAAAACTGGTACAAGAAGAACGGCTTTGGTGAGAGACCAATGATAACAGATGCTACGGTTCATGGTAAGCCAATGGAGCCCTTTATGGACTTCTATCCTGTGCAGAAGGAAGCGTTGAAGGCTCTAATGGAAGCGGTACATAATGCGGTTGGAGTTCCTCTGGAAGCACCCGAAGGAGACACAGTTGTTAAAGAAGTCGCTTCTGGAAAATTTCAAGGGTTTGTACATCACTATAATGTTATCAAGAAAAAGATTGATTGCGCTGGTTTAGATCTTAAAAAAATTGTGGAGGATATCAAAAATGGCAAATAAATTAACAAGCAAAAAACTTGAAGAATTGATTGAGCAGGTGTTAAATGAAAACATTTCAATTGACTTAAAAGATAAACTTGGTGACATTGAACAACTTAGAAAAGATTTAGGCTTTGTTAAGAACCCTCCTTCTTTGGGAGGCAATGTTAGAGATATTAAAAAAAATATAAAAAATTTAACAAAACTAGAAAATCCACCGAATACGTTAGATAAAGAAGATTTTGAAGATGCTTTTGCTAATCCGAATAGCGATGAATATCAAACTGCAAAAGCACTAAAAGGATCGACAAATAAAGCACTCGCAGATATGGCCAGAGATTTAGATCCCGGATATCAACCTAAATCGATAACAGCACCAAGATCTTACGATGCAGGAGCAGCCAGCGGAAATTTTATTAAAGGTATAGAAAGTATATTTAAAAGTGTTTTATCTAGCGCCGGTGATATAAAGGGAAAAATAGAAGCTATTAATAAAGTCTCAGAAGAACTTTTTGATATGTCGAAAATTGGACAAATTGGTGAAAATTCTCAAGCAGAACTTATGCGCAAACTATTGGCTATGGACTACCTTCAAATGTTAACATTTGATATTGATTCTAAAAGAGAAGGCGGATATGATTTTGAGGCTTTCCTGGCTATGATAGCAAGTGGTGGTGTTTCTGGTGGAGAAAATAAAGCAGGTGATTTTGTTACATCAGACGGTACTCCTGGTAGCGCAAAGTATGTTGAAAAGTTTGAAATTAAACAATCTCTCTCCGGATTTGAAAAAGGTCAAGAGATGGTGTATGTGGTCGCAAGAAAAAGAGGAGATGAAAAAACTCCAAATGCATTTGCCTTTACAAAAAAAGGTAATCCAAGCCGCAAAACAAAATATCAATACACAAGAGGCCAAGACGCGGCACCAACAACAGGTGGAGCAGCAGATCCAGATAAGATAATTTACGTTAATATGCATGTTTTTAAGGTAAAAGTAACCAATACAACGGGCTCAACTGCTACTTTTGATATTATTGATTACACCACAGGAAATGTGATTGAGAAAAATAAAACAGGCTCTTTAACGGGAGAAACACTTTTAACAAATTCGCAAGATGCCCAAGCAGCAAGTTTTGTTGGGCAACTAAAGTTAAGACATAGCGTTGGCACCAAAAAGACACTAACGCAATATCTAGACAGTGAGTTAGCAAACAGTGCAGATACCAATAAAGAGAAAGCAAAAGAAGCATACAATCTTTTAAAAAATTATTTTTCTGGTTTGTTCAAACTTGATAATGAAGCGCGTGATTATATTGCAACTGATGATAGAACTGATCAAGTTGAAAAAGGAAATAAACTTTTACAGGGTTATGATGATTTAGACAACCAACTGGTTGGTATTATTAATGTTCTTAGGGGAGATGAAACGAAAGCAACAGTTAAAACAGGGGACAGAACAAAACTCTCAGAAAAAAATCAAACAAAATCATTAAAAGACCTTGACAAACTCATTGAGCGTGTTATATTAGATAAGATGAACAAATTATAATTGGAGGTTTAATGTCAAAACAATACAGTAACGGATCTTCTCTCAATGAGAAGATCCTTAAGGGCATGAACGTTCTCGCAGATAATGTGGGAACAACGCTTGGCCCAAAGGGACGCAATGTTATTCTTTATGATAAGAAGCAAAACATCCCTGTAATCACAAAAGATGGTGTAACCATCGCAAAGTTTGTGGAACTTGAAGATCCGTTTGAGAACGTTGGTGTTCAAATTCTAAAGCAAGCAGCAGAACAATCTGCGAACAAAGCTGGTGATGGCACCACAACCACCACTGTCCTAACACGAGGAATCATCAACAAGGCTCAGAAGTATCTGACCTCTGGTGTTTCTCCTATCGAACTTAAACGTGGTATGGATAAAGCATGTGAAATTATCTGCGAGAAACTTGCAGAACATGCGAGACCTATTCAAACAGAAGAGGATATTTTTCATATCGCAACTATCTCTGCTAACAACGATAAGTCTATTGGAACGTTGATCTCCAAGGCTATTGATGCAGCAGGTAAAGATGGAACAGTTCTTGTTGAAGAGGCTCGCTCTGTTAATACATCACTTGATCTCATCGAAGGATTTCGTTTCGATAGTGGCTACATTTCGCCCACATTTATCACGAACGAACGCGCTGGTACTGTTGACTACGATAGTCCTCTGCTGCTCGTTACAGATGAAAAAGTTGAGACAATAGAGCAAATTTTACCTACTCTAGAGCTAGCTGCGAGAGAGTCTCGTCCTCTGATCATTGTTGCTGGTGAAATGGAAGGCCAAGCACTTGCTGCTGTGATTGCAAATGCTGTCCGTGGTACAATGAAGGTTGCTGCTGTCAAGGCTCCGAGATACGGAGAAGAAAGACGTAACATCCTCAAAGACCTTTGTGCTTCTGTTGGTGCGACTTTCGTTACAAGAGAGAATGGATTGACTTTGAAAGAAGTTAAACTTACACACTTCGGTCAATCAAAAAGAATAACAGTATCAAAAGCTTGGACAACAATCGTAGGAGGTAAAGGTGACGAAGAAGAGATTGAGAAACGTATTGAGGCTGTTAAAGCTCTCATCGCTGAAGAAGAGGATCTTAAGATCTGTGAGCGTCATCAAGAGCGAATCACTAGATTGGCATCCGGAGTGGCCGTTATAAAGGTCGGAGCTGCAACTGAAGTTGAAATGATTGAGAAGAAGCATCGCATTGATGATGCTTTGGAAGCTGTTCGTTCAGCACAGGAAGAAGGTATCGTTCCCGGTGGTGGTATCTCATTGCTTAAGTCTGTATCTGATATTGAGATTCAAACTGATAATGAAGAACAAGCCCTTGGAGCCAAGATTGTTATTGAAGCAGTTGAAGAACCTATTCGTCAAATGTCAAAGAACTCTGGTATGTCACCTGACCTTGTTATTCAACAAGTTCGTGAGACAACAACTTTCAATCATGGTATGAATTTTTTAACCGGAGACATAGTTAATCTACTAGACTCAGGGGTTATTGATCCTGTTAAAGTTACAAAGTGTGCACTTCAAAATGCAGTCTCTGTATCGTCAACTATTATCACAACTAGCCATGCGATTGTGAACCCCTGAAACTAATTACTAGTGGAGGAATTTACTATGACTAACAGTGACATAACACATTTGACCCAAGCTATTATGGAGCTGAAGGGTCAGATTGAAAGAATGTCTGAGCGCCAAGAAGAAATGGTTGAAGACGTTAAGAAAATTAAAGAGGCAGTATATAATCCCGACTCTGGATTGTATGCTCGCCTTAGAGAATTGGAGCAGTGGAAAGAATCACAAGCAAAGATTCAATGGGTGATTATTACATCAATAATTGGATTGGTTGTTGCAACTGCATACAAAATGATACTTTCTGCTTGACAAACTCTCTAAAACATGTTATACTATATACATACTTGGAGGTAATATGAGAGTAAGAATAAGTTATACGGTAGATTTAGAAGATGTACCGTTGGAATGCGCACGGATGCTTCATGATTCTATAGAGCAAATTGAAGAATTGCGTGAAGAAATCAGTGAACTAGTTAAACAACTTGATGATGGTAAAACACAAGCTTGGCTAGCCAAAGATAAAATTGATAGATGCAGAGAAAAGCTAGCAAAACTTGATTCTATCCTAGCAGATAATGATATGATCATACAAGGATATTTTTCTGCAAAAGAACCGGAGGTAGAAGATGTTAGCGAAGGGTGATTTAGTAAGAGTTCCTGCTAACAGTTGTTTAACGCAAACCCAGTCGGAACTTCATTTGATTGATAAATACACATATCTTCAAAAGCCAACGCTTGGAATTTTTATTAAGTATGTTGGCAGACAGGCATTGTTGTTTATCAACGAGAACTACTGGAGAGTAGACACAAAAGATGTTAGATATGTAGGAGCAGCGTAATGAGCACATTAGTAGAATTAATTGAGATTAAGAAAGATACAAAAGGAAATTACATATTGAATACCATCTATGTAAATCCAAATCAAATTGTCTTTATGCAAGAAAACCGACAGATTAAACAACAACTGCAAGAAGGAAAGATAGGTCTTGGACTGAATCAGAACTTCACACAGTTTACAGACATCAGAATGAACTTTTCTTCTTATGTTTCCAATGTTACAGTTGTTGGAGATCCTGGTTTGATTGAGACAAAAATACAAAAACAAAGTTTTAAACAATTACTTAGAGATTAACGGAGGAACAATGAAAAAATATAAAGTTTATGGAAGGGCTAGTTGCCCTTTTTGTGTCAAGGTTGTTAACAAACTCCTCAGAGGAGGTAAGACTTTCTATGTTGAGTTGCATGATAGTAACCCAGAAAAACTAGAAGAGATAAAGAAAAGGTTTAATCACCCAACAGTACCTGTTGTTACGATAATAGACGACACAGAAATCCTTATCGGTGGTTGTGATGATACAATCGATTATCTTAAAAAGGAGAAGTCCGATGATACTAGTGAGACACAAACAACAAAAATTCTTTGAGATTCTAGGGTTTGGTATGGTGTTAGAAGACCATGGATATAAAGTTTTGGTAAGGTGGATTAATCCAAAGTCTCACAAACACAATCAACATGTAATGTCAAAGAATGCACTTCTCTTTCTTGATCCAAACGAGAAAGACTGCATTAAAGAACCGGAGATAAAATGGAAAAATTAGATGATTTTACAACAATGAAACCATGGGGCCACGAGATTCGTTTCGCTGTTAATGATAAGTATCTTGGAAAGATCCTCTACATTAAAAAAGGATGTAGACTTTCAAGACAGTACCATGAACATAAAGACGAGACAATTTTCGTTCAACATGGCACACTGGTACTAGAGCTAGGTGATCCCTCTGTGAAGAGTTTTGAGCGAAAAACTCTTGGATATGGTGAAAGATTTCGTATACTTCCGGGTGTGATCCATCGTTTCTGTGCTCCTGATGACGCACCTGTTACACTTATCGAAGTCTCAACGCCTGAAATCGATGATGTTGTGAGGCTTGAAGACGATTATAAAAGAGCATAGTTGTCTCCTTTGCTTGCCCTTCCCTCTATTTACTATAGGGGGGAGGGTTTTTTATTATGTTATTGAATTTAATTTTGGCTTGCACTTTAGGGTACAACCATGATGATGAGGGGACTTCATTGTCTTTTGAACAAACAGCGGCTGCTCATTATTTTTATTATGACAAGCCAATTGAATCCTCTGTTAGAATTAGATGCTTCAATGGAGAAGAAGAAACTGGTCATGCTTCTGGAAACTATTTTAAGTTGGGACAAAACCGGTTTGTAATAACAGCTGCTCATGTTGTAGTCGATGGCGGAACTTTCTATATTGAAGATTACAAAGATAAAGTTGAACTTGAAGTTATTTGGATTGATGTTGGTACTGATATCGCATTCGCGGTCCCAAAGAAAAAACTAAAAAGCGCAAAAGCCGTTAACTACAGAACCAATAAAGAGTTAAATATAATAGGAAAAACCATGGTGTATGCTGGCTATCCTGCTGATCTTAATAAATCGATATTTCATGGAACAGTTTCAACAGAAGATAGGTATTCTTTCATGATGCAATCGTTTGCATTACCGGGAGCATCCGGCTCTGTTGTTTTTGATAACAAAGGTTTGGTTGTTGGTGTGTTAAGCGCTATCAAAGTTGGATATCATGGATTAGGTCCGTGGCCACAAGTGCACGGCTCTCTCGTCTTTGTTAACAGATTGAATTTTTATGACAAATATATGATAGAGGAGTTACTGGTGAAG
>Ga0255777_10002637_pt1 | contig 15830 bp, 12 predicted proteins | sample 101ome_15_FD_179975 | JGI IMG/M metagenome (GOLD analysis project Ga0255777, IMG submission 179975) | Coastal salt marsh microbial communities from the Groves Creek Marsh, Skidaway Island, Georgia - 101402AT metaG (version 2) | ecosystem: Environmental > Aquatic > Marine > Intertidal zone >...
CAAATACAGAAAGACCACCGTGTCCTTTTGCAATGTTGTTAATCAATTCCTGGATCAATACCGTCTTACCTACACCGGCACCACCGAAAAGACCAATCTTACCACCTTTCGCATAAGGCTCGATAAGGTCAATTACTTTAATACCTGTAAAAAGTACTTCTGTCGACGTGCTCAAATCCTCGAACGCAGGCGCTGGACGGTGGATAGGCAAACCTTTTGAACGGTCAATACCGCCAATACCATCGATATCATCACCAACAACGTTAAATACGCGACCATAAATCTGGTCACCGATAGGCATAGTGATAGCATTACCTTTCGCACGAACCTCTTGACCTCTTTGACATCCGTCCAAAGAGTCCATAGATACGGCACGTACAGTATCCTCACCGATGTGCTTTTGCACCTCAAGGATAACTACCTGACCAGTAGATTTTGTTACTTCAAGAGCTTCGTAGATTTTGGGAAGCTCTCCTTTTGAACCGTCAAATTTCACGTCCACGACAGGACCGATAATTTGAGCGATAGTTCCAACTAATTGAGACATTGTGTATTCTTGTTTAAATAAGACGGGGCAAAATTACATCAAGGAGTGCTTTCACACAACTAGACAAGCCAATAACTATGCGCCTTCAGAATACTTATCAACAAGTTGTTAACAGTGTAGCGTCTCTAGTCCTTTTAGGGGCCCTCTTCACGGGATGTACACCCTCCTTACCGGTCACTATAACCTACCCATTAACCGAACGATTAAGCACCCAAGAAACCCTTCAAGGCAATCCGGAATACCTATCCTCGAAGCAAATGACCGCCGGAAACCACGCCTATTGCGTCGGATTTCAGGACGGCACCTTTCCGGATATGGGCTGGCACATCAAAGGTGAGATGGGCGGTCTTTGGGCACACCCCATTAAACTTTTAGACGGGTTCCATGCGGCAGTGGTATGGGGCACAGACACCATAGCATTGGATACTGCCCACAGTTATGCCACCACACCAATAGGTTCTATTTTCACCTTCAACTTCGACGGCCATTCAGCGCGCAAAGGAACTCGATAAACCCTGGGCGGTGGCAGAATTGGAAGAAACCAAAAAAATCGCCTTAAAAGACATCCTTCGCAGCATGCCGGATGTTGACCAGGAATCTTGGTCCCCGACTTCGTGCCCGTACAACATCCACCACAACTGGATCGTCAACACCCCAATGGAAGTGGGATTTGCACCTGAGGAATATGAGCTGAAAGCATTGGATAAAGCAGCGCAATACACGAATCCCTTTGGGATGTTTGTCACCGGTATTGACCGCGATGAAAGTGCAGGCACGGACACCGACGGGTTTGCCAAACGCAAAAAGACTTTCACCTATGTCGGTCAGTGATGACCTTGCCCACGGGGGTGGCAGCGGTTGCTGAAAACAACTATGGCCGTCCAGATAAGGCCTTGGATTACTTGCACCGAATGTCACGTAGTTGGGGATATGCGCACCCGGGGAGCATGTATGAAGTGAGTCCAGATTTCGGGATGATGTGCCAAGCTTGGAACATCTACAGTTTCGCTATCCAATAGTACGCCAGTTCTTTGGAGTTCAGCCGGATCCACAGCAGTATAAAATTACTATTGATTTGGCCTTTCCGTCGAATTGGACTCACCGCCAGCTTAAAGGTATTGTCATTGGCGAAGGGGAGTTACAAACGCATTTGGACATTTCTTTTCTGCGGGAGGATATAATCGGTGAAAACCATTTACTATTAACTCAACAAGGTCGAAAAAATTGGACGCCACGCACTAAAATTCCGGAGGGTGCCGAGGTTATGGTTGGCGACCAATTCATCCAACCTACACTAGACGAAGAAGGCTATGCAGAAATGACTGACCGCGAAGTCGTCATACGCTGGTAATGTGGTAATATTGTCACATGAATTTTGCCTCCATCATTGGTGTAGTCGCTGCCATTTTGACTACCTCAGCATTCGTCCCTCAAGCATTTCGTGTTATCCGATTGCGCCAAACTGCACATTTATCTTTGACCATGTACATCATGATGTTTACGGGTCAAGCATGCTGGCTGGTTTATGGACTGTATCTATCTGATTTCCCGCTTATTCTAGCCAATGTTATTGGGTGTAGTCTTAGCGGGACCATCTTGGGGCTGAAAATATTCATGAAAGAATAATCGAACCCCCGAATCCATTGGCATAAACTTTGCCTCTTTGCGGAACAAAAAAGCGAGAAATCGCTTATGTAAGTGTAAAACAACCGCAATATGAAAAAATGGCTTGCCTTATTAGGACTAGCATTTACTCTTTCCGCTCATTCTCAAAACGTTACAATTAGTGGATACATCCGCGACGCAGCAACGGGAGAAGAGCTTATTAATGCTTCAATTATCAATGAAGAGCGTCAGGGAACCGTCTCCAACATTTACGGGTTCTACTCTTTGACTGTACCTGCCGGAAAGCAAACCTTCACGGTTAGCTTCATTGGATATACAAGCGAAGTCCGTACCATCAACTTAAACAGTAGTCAAACCGTTGATTTTGAATTGAGCGAGGCGACGAACGAATTGGCCGAGGTGGAAGTAACTGCTAAGAAATTAGACGAGAACTTGAATCGCGCCGAAATGTCTACTACGCAGCTCAGCGCGAAACAGATCAAGGCCATTCCACAGTTTTTGGGTGAATTTGATGTGGTTCGCTCCATTACCCTGCTCCCCGGGGTAACTACTGTTGGTGAGGGCGCCAGTGGATTCAACGTTCGCGGCGGTAAAACCGACCAAAACCTCATCCTACTCGACCAAGCACCGGTATACAATAGCTCGCACATTTTTGGGTTTTTCTCTGTGTTCAATGGGGATGCCGTTCGTGACCTTAAGTTGTACAAAGGGGGTATTCCCGCGCCTTACGGAGGGCGATTGAGCTCTGTACTTGACGTCTACCAAAAGGAAGGGAACAACAAAGAATTTGCCGGAAGCATGGGCTTGGGTCTACTCTCTTCTCGTTTGATGTTCGAGGGCCCAATTATGAAAGACAAGGCCAGCTTCATGGTGGCAGGACGTCGTTCTTATCAGGATGTGCTATTGAAATTGAGCTCTAATGATGATTTGAACAACATCATTGCCAACTTCTACGACCTCAATGCCAAAGTCAACTATAAATTTTCCGATAAAAGCCGCCTCTTCCTAAGCGCTTATTACGGCAAGGACGCCTTTGGAGTACCAGGGCTTGTAGGATTTAATTGGGGTAACTTAGGACTCACGGCTCGTTGGAATTACCTGCTCTCTGATAAACTCTTCATGAATGTCAGTAGCATTTATTCTGATTACGATTACGCCATCTTGTTTGATTTCCCGCAAGCGAAAATTGACAACATCGCCTACATCCGTAACCAGGCCAACAAAATCTCCTTCAGCTGGTTCCCGAACGCGCAACACCAAATCAACTATGGGGTCGAAGCCACCGTATATGATTTTGAACCGTTCTCAACCACTTTGGATTACATCGACAGCAACCTTACGGACATCTCCATCGAACTTCAGAACGAGTACGCGGTAGAACCGGCATTCTTTATCGAAGACGATTGGAAGATCAACAACAGACTCACTGTTCGAGGAGGATTACGCTACAGCTCGTTCTACAACGTAGGAGCACGCGACGTAGTGAACTACACCCCTACCTCTATCGGTACCGTCCGCAACGACCTCATCGTGGATACTACCTCCTATGCCTCTGGCGAAATCATCGAATCTTTCGACGGTTTGCAGGGCCTCGAACCACGACTAGGTATCAACTATAAGACTTCGGAAAACTCAGCCATCAAGGCGAGCTATAACCGCATGCGTCAATACCTGCATTTGATATCGAACACCACATCTTCATTACCTATTGATACATGGCGTCCCGCGGGTCGTTACATCAAACCAGGTACTGCAGACCAAGTAGCCATCGGCTGGAACCGCAACTTTAACGACGGCGAGTGGCAACTCAGCGTAGAATCCTATTACAAAAGCATGCGCGACCTGGTTGACTTCAAGAACGGTGCACAGCCCACAGGTATCGACAATATTGAAGTAGCCTTGATGACCGGTCAAGGACGCAGCTACGGTTTGGAAATGCAACTGGATAAAAAAGTCGGCCAACTCACCGGTTGGATCGCCTATACCTACAGCCGCTCGGAACTCCAAGTCGATCTGGGCAATACCCCAGACGAATGGATCAACCTCGGCGAGTGGTACCCTGCTGCTCAAGATAAGCCGCATGATTTTGCCTTGGTGGCAGCCTATGCTTGGAAACCGAACATTAGCTTCTCAGGGTCATTCATTTACCAAACGGGCAAACCCTATACCTATCCGGAAGCAAAGAGTGAATTCGAAGGCATCATTTACCCATTTGCTTTGAGCCGAAACAACAGCCGTACCCCGGCCTACCACCGTCTCGATTTGAGTATGGACATCGCCGTTCCAAGCAAAAAAGGCAACAAAGCCAGCTGGAATGTTGGAGTATACAACGCCTACGGCCGCAAGAATGCGTTCAGCATCTTCTTCGAGGAAGAATTGGACGATAATGGCGACCCAACTGGACAAACCAAAGCCACGCAGTTGAGCATTTTCGCCACTGCAATTCCTATGATTACCTACAACCTAGAGTTTTAATTCCCATGAGAAAGTACCTATACTTCATCATCGCCGCGGCAGTTATGACTGCTTGTGAAACGGACGTCACCGACAAGGTAAAAACCGATGCCTATGATGGCGCAGCCCTACTTTCGGTGAGCGGTTCGGTAACGGACTTAGTAGGCACCGGAACCTATATCGACCTCGCCATCAGCGCTCCATATTTAGAAACTGGCGCACCTGCCAACATCACTGGAGCTATCGTGGAAGTATACGAAAACGACAGCTTGGTGAGCACCTTATCAGAGGTAAGCCCTGGTCGCTATGAGGATACTACACTGGTCGCAACCATCGGTTACGGTTATCGATTACTTATCGATGTACCTGCAGGTAATGGAGATGCCACAGGCTTGTGGGAAAGCACCACCGACGTGGTGAACACGCCCTTCACCCTTCTCGCACCTATGTTCCCCATTATGGAAGACGACAGCAGCTGGATCGACTTCCGCACCGGAGATTCTGTGTGGTATGCTGATGCGGATTCTTGTTACTACAGTCCCTATGCCCTATGGAATGATCCAGTGGGAAAAGGCAACGCGTATTGGGTAAAGAACTATTGGACGACAGAAATCTACGCACCAAACGGGCTTTTGGGACCTTTTGAACCACAAGAGACTGAAAAGAGCTTGAATTCTGCGATCAATATTTTTAACGACGACCAATTCATTCAAGGCGCCCAGGTCAGCCGATTCAACTTTATCGGCCCACCGTACACCGTCTACCGCGACACCTTGATCAACCTCGTGTTCGAGACGCGCACCTTGAGCGAAGGCATGTACGATTACCTCACGGTAATGGCTAATAACATTGGTGGCGGCGGCTTGTTTAGTGTACCATATAGCCCACAAATTGGAAATATTCGTCGTACAGATGATACAACAGTCTATGGTTTGGGATATTTTTATGCAACATCAGTTAGATTTGATAGCATAACTCTATTCCATCCGTTCTAATGAATACCCTTCACTGGACCACTGACTTTTTAATCAAACAAGGCGTGCGCGAAGAATTCGTGCATTGGATTGCCTTGGGCATTGATATCATTCTTTTAGTATTGATTTCATGGGTGGCCGATTTTATCGCCCGTCGCGTCCTCCTTTCCGTAATCCACACCTTGGTCAAACGCTCCAAAGCCACTTGGGACGATTACTTCTTCGAGCAGAAAGTCTTCAAGAATTTGGCGCACCTCGCACCTGCATGGATCGTACACACCAGCGTACCCTTCATTTTTGACGACGTCCCCGGAGCCATTCCGTTCTTAGAAAAACTCGTAGTGCTCTATGTCATTATTCTTGGCGTCAGCTTGATCAATCGCACCTTGCGAGCTTTAGAGAATTGGACCAGTATTACCGCAAAATACGCGAACTCACCCATTCGCACCATCTCCCAAGTCATTCGTATCCTCGCCTTTTTTGGCGCAGCTATTGCTATCATTAGCATTGTGACAGGCACCAAAGCCGGAAATATTCTAGGCGCTCTTGCGGGTACCACGGCCATCATCATCCTCGTATTTCAAGACAGTATCAAAGGACTCTTGGCGAATTTCCAAATCCACATGTACGATCTAATCAAGGTCGGCGACTGGATCACCTTTGGGAAGTATGGCGTCGACGGCGATGTAGTGAGCATCGACCTTACCACGGTCAAAGTTCAAAACTTCGACAAAACCGTCAGCACCGTTCCAGCTACAGCCTTTGTATCTGATAGCTTTGTCAACTGGCGCGGCATGAGCGAAAGTGGCGCCCGACGTATCAAGCGCAACATTCATATTGATATTACCTCTATTCGACACTTGGATGAAGGCCTGGCAGATAGCCTCCGAGAAATAGACCTCATCCATGATTTCATGGTACAGCGTCAATCCGAAATCGATGCCAACAACCAAAAAAAGGGCATAAAAGGCGCCAGTAAGCTCAACGGCCGTCGCCAAACCAACATAGGACTATATCGTAAATATGTAGAGTTCTACCTGAATAATCACCCCGGCATCCACAACGACTTCACCCTGATGGTACGACAGCTTCAACCCACCACCGAAGGGCTGCCGATCGAGGTCTATTGTTTCACTAACACCATCGTGTGGCAAGAGTACGAGGGCATCATGGCTGATATCTTCGACCACCTTTATGCCGCGACACGCCACTTCGACCTCGCGCTATTCCAGAGTCCAACAGGTGCTGATGTTAGAGCCATCACTGGAAAGTAATAGCTCCACTTTTTTTCGAAAAATTTTAAAACAAACAACCCCCCCGGGCGCTCCGCGCCCGGGGGGGTTATTCTTGCATATTTTGCCTCGGCTTAGGCCTCGGCTGTTTCTTCCATGTAGCTCTCGATAGGCTCACAAGTACAGATGAGGTTGCGATCCCCATAGGCATCGTCTACTCGACGTACAGATGGCCAGAACTTGTTCTCGGCAATATATTCCAATGGGAAGGCTGCTTGTGAACGTGTATATGGCAACTCCCAGGTATCTGCACAAATCATTGCTTGGGTGTGTGGCGCATTCTTCAATACGTTGTTCGCTGCATCCATGTCGCCGCGAGTCACCGCATCGATTTCCGCACGGATGCTCAACATAGCATCACAGAAGCGGTCGAGTTCCGCCTTGCCTTCACTTTCGGTAGGCTCTACCATAACGGTACCCGCAACCGGGAAGCTCACGGTAGGTGCATGGAATCCATAGTCCATCAATCGCTTGGCTATATCTGTAACTTCGATGCCGGCATCCTTCTTAAACGGACGGCAATCTAGAATCATTTCGTGTGCCGCACGACCATTCTCTCCAGAGTACAACACATCAAATGCTCCTGCGAGGCGCTCCTTGATGTAGTTGGCGTTGAGGATGGCGTATTTAGTTGAATCTGTCAATCCTTCTGCACCCAACATTTTGATGTAGGCGTAAGAAATCAAAAGGATCAATGCCGAACCCCATGGTGCTGCAGAGATCGAGTTGATCCCTTGCTCGCCACCCATGTCGATTACCGAGTGTTTTGGAAGGAATGGGGCGAGGTGGGCCTTACAACAAATAGGACCCATGCCTGGACCACCACCTCCGTGAGGAATGGCAAAGGTCTTGTGCAAGTTCAAGTGACAAACATCGGCGCCGATCAGACCCGGTGAGGTCAACCCTACCTGAGCATTCATGTTGGCACCGTCCATATATACCTGACCACCGTGTTGGTGAATGATATCGGTAATTTCCTTCACTGCACTTTCAAATACACCATGCGTTGATGGGTAGGTGATCATGAGCGAGCTCAAGTTTGCACTATGTTGTTCCGCTTTAGCACGTAGGTCTTCTACATCGATGTTCCCGTGATCATCACAAGCGACTACTACGACCTTCATTCCCGCCATCACTGCTGAGGCTGGGTTGGTTCCGTGCGCAGAAGACGGGATTAGGGCAATGTTGCGATGTCCGTCACCATTGGCTTGGTGGTAGGCACGAATGACCATGAGACCTGCATATTCACCTTGCGCACCAGAGTTTGGTTGCAAAGAAGTGGCATCAAAACCTGTGATTACGGCTAGGTCGCGTTCTAAGGTTTGAATTACCTCAGCATAACCTTCGGCTTGGTCCACAGGCACAAACGGGTGAATGCCGTTCCAAGCTGCTGTAGACAGTGGAATCATTTCAGAAGCTGCATTGAGCTTCATAGTACACGATCCCAATGAGATCATACTATGATTCAAGGCCAAATCCTTGCGCTCCAAAGATTTCAAATAGCGCATCATATCCGTCTCGCTATGGTAGCTATGGAATACCTCATGCGTCATGAAATCAGATAAACGAATCAACCCTTCTGGCAAGTTGCCCGTAGGATCGGCCATTTCAATGGTTTCTACCCCTTCAACTTTTGCGAGGATGGCGACGATATCTGCCAAATCTGCATCAGTGGTGGTTTCGTTCAATGAAATACCAATGGTCTGCTGGTCGAAATATCTGAAGTTCACCTCAGCCGCCTCTGCCAATGCTTTTACTTTGGTTGCGGTTGAGTTTTTTAAGGTGATTTTCAAGGTATCGAAGAAGTGTGTGTTGTGCTGGGTCAATCCCATGCCTTTCACGGCTTCATTCAGGGCTGTGGCATGCAAGTGGATGGTTGAAGCAATACCTCGCAGTCCTTCCGGTCCGTGGTATACACCATAAGCACCGGCCATCACCGCCAACAATACTTGGGCAGTACAGATGTTTGATGTCGCTTTGTCGCGCTTGATGTGTTGCTCGCGTGTTTGCAAGGCCATGCGCAATGCTGGATTGCCATCAGTATCAATGGTACGACCGATGATACGACCTGGAATGAAACGCTTGTAGCTTTCTTTCGTCGCAAAGTATCCTGCGTGAGGACCTCCATAACCTAGAGGAATCCCGAAGCGTTGTGTCGTTCCTACCACAGCATCCGCACCCCACTCTCCAGGAGGTGTGAGCAATACGAGTGACATAATATCCGCTGCCACGACTAACTGAACCTCAGCCGCATTACATGACGCTGCAAAAGCGCGGTAATCTTCTACAGAACCGTCGGCATTTGGGTATTGTACCAACGCACCGAAGAATTCTTCTGTAGGTTCAAATGTTTGGTAATCTCCGAAGACTAATTCTACTCCGATAGGCTCCGCACGAGTGAGCAACAAAGCGATGCTTTGTGGGAAGGTGTTTTGATCGACAAAGAATTTATTCGCACCGGCTTTTTTCTTAGCACGTGACATGGCACCATAGAACATGCTCATGGCTTCTGCTACGGCAGTGGCTTCGTCCAAAAGTGATGCATTAGCGAGTTCCATACACGTGAGGTCAACAACCATGGTCTGGTAGTTCATCAACGCCTCCAAACGGCCCTGTGCAATTTCAGCTTGGTAAGGCGTATAAGCCGTATACCATCCTGGGTTCTCCAAAATATTGCGCTGGATCACGCCTGGAAGTACGGTCGGGTGGTACCCCATACCGATGTAGGTGGTGAACACGGTATTCATCTGACCAAGCTCGCCGATGTGCGTGGCAAACTCTGCCTCTGTCATCACAGGCGCAAGATCCATTTCACCTCTGAAACGAATAGCTTCAGGTACGGTTTGGTCAATAAGAGCATCTAGTGATTCAGCCCCAATGGTCTGGAGCATTTCGGTGACTTCGAGTGGTTTAGGTCCGATGTGTCTGTAGGCAAAGGAATTGCGCTTCATACTCTGTTAATATTAGATGGGGCAAAAGTACGGCACACTTGCCGAACATAGTGTACATTTATGAGACCATAATGACACGAAATATCCACCCGGTTATAAACATTTTTTTGGGCCTCATAAGGCCGTTCATCTACGCGAACTTTTGGGTCGCTGGGGCGGTTTGGGCGTTGACCCGACTGTCCGAATTCCAACTGACCCAATGGTGGGAAGCAGGAGCATTCAACGAGTACGGTTATTTCTTACTCAATCCATCCTTTGCTGGTGTAAACGCTGCCGGAACGCTCATTGTTTATGGATTTGCAAGATTGTTTGAATCCCATGGTGATGAAGGGTTGCAAAGTAAGATCAGCCAATGGCGATCGGCCATGCCAAAAACCGCACAACTAAGCATGGGTTTAGGCGCCTCCTACGTTGCCATATGGTGGGCACTTTACGGCTCCTGGGACCTCTTGTTTTTATACGCCGGAGCCATCGCAGTGGCCGCCTTGTACCCCCTCCCCTTTATTTTGAGAAAATCTGGTGGTGGATTGCGTTCTATACCGGGACTAAAACTCGTGGTCATTGCGGCAGTGTGGGCGTATGTCACGGCCGTCATTCCAAGTATTCACGCGGGGACCTTCACCATCGGAGTATTCTTTGAACGCTTCTGGTGGACCGCGGCCCTGACCTTGCCTTTCGACGTTCGAGATATGATGGTCGATCAAGGCAGCATTCGCACTTTGCCTCATATGGTTGGGCCTAGGAATACAGTGTGGCTGGCAAACCTAATGCTCTGGTTCAGCTTTTATATCCAGGTCCAATTATTTCAAATGCCCCTCGCCTACACCTTCGGGCTCTACCTCCTCTGCTCCATTATTATTGTTCTCGCCAATCCAAAATTAGGCGACCTATACTACAGCTTACTCATTGAAGGACTACCGTTCCTACTGTTCGGCTTAGTACTGCTTTTGCCCTACCTTTAAGCCACCCATAATATAACCATGAACGTACTCAGTAAAGCTCACGCACAGGAACTCGATGCCAACGATTCATTGGCCCACTTCCGCAACGAATTTCACCTCCCCGTGATCGACGGTAAGCAAACGCTCTACTTCACGGGCAACAGCTTGGGACTGATGCCAAAATTGGCCGAAAAATACCTTGAAGAGGAGCTTGAGGATTGGAAGAACTGGGGCGTAGAAGGACATTTTCATGCACGCCGCCCATGGATGCCGTACCATGAATTCTTTTCCGAAAGCCTATCAAAACTCGTGGGCGCCAAACCTGAAGAAGTTGTGGTCATGGGGTCACTGACAAACAACTTGCATTTGTTGATGGTAAGCTTCTTTCGACCGGAAGGAAAGCGCACGAAGATTTTGTGCGAGGCTAAAGCCTTCCCGTCGGACCAATATGCCTTAGCCTCTCAACTGCGCTACCATGGATTAGACCCAAAAGAACACCTGATCGAGGTGGGACCGCGCGAGGGTGAACACCATATCTACAAAGAAGACTTCATGGCTGCTATTGATGCTCATGGGGACGAAATCGCCATGATGATGATCGGCGGGGTAAATTACTACACCGGCCAAGTTATGGACATGAAACACCTCACGGCCTATGCCCAAAACAAAGGCATTACGGTCGGTTGGGATTTAGCGCACGGCGCAGGAAATATCGACATCAAATTACACGACTGGAATGTAGATTTTGCCGCGTGGTGCCATTACAAATACATCAACTCAGGTCCCGGGGCAACGGCCGGGTACTTTGTACATGAACGCCACCACGGCAAGTCCGATATCCCTCGTTTCGAAGGATGGTGGGGACACGATAAGGAAACACGATTCGAAATGCCCGAAACCTTTAAGCCTATACCTACGGCAGAAGCATGGCAACTTTCGAACGTACCGGTGATGGCTATGGCACCGCTTCGTGCAAGCCTAGATTTATTCGATAAGGCAGGAGTAGAAAACCTGCGTGCAAAGAGCAGAGAACTGACGGCTTACTTGCAGAAAGTATTGGAGTTTGTGGCAGAAGAATCGGGCAGTAATTTCGAAATTATTACTCCTGTAGAGGAGCGTGGCGCACAAATTTCCTTGCTCGTTCACGGCTACGGAAGACCGCTTTTTGATTACCTGATGGAGCACGGCGTTATTGCCGATTGGCGCGAACCCAATGTCATTCGCATGGCACCGGTTCCACTCTACAATAACTTCGAGGATATTCGCGCCTTCGGTGAAATCTTGTTGAACTACCTCAAAGCACAGCAAGCATGAAAAAAGTAATCATCGTCGGTGCCGGATTGGCAGGATCGTACATGGCCTATGCCATGGGTAAAAAAGGCTATGAGGTTCAAGTTTTCGAAAAACGACCGGACCCACGTAAATCCAGCTACGGCTCCGGGAGATCGATCAACCTTGTGGTTAGTCATAGGGGCTGGACGGCATTGGCCTATGCAGGAATAGAGGAAGAAATTCGCAAGATTGTAGTCCCGGCATACGGCCGTCAAATCCACGACCTTGAGGGCAACCAGAGCTACTTTGCCTACAACATTGACAACAAAGCCATTCACAGCATCAGCCGTGGGGAGTTCAATAAAACGTTAGTAGAATTGGCCGAGGCACTGCCGAATGTAACGATCACCTTTGATGCCTTCTGTGAACATGTGGACTTCAACACGGGGACCGTTAATATGAAGCAAGGCGAGCAGCTTAATGCATATTCAGCGGACCTCATCGTTGGGGCCGATGGAACAGGCTCGTCGGTTCGTGGGGCCTTGATGAAGCAACCGCGCTTTAATTACAGCCAACACTTCATCGACAGTGGGTACAAGGAAGTCCATATTCCTGCTGGGAGTAATGGTGAACCTCAACTTAATATCGATGCGCTGCACATCTGGCCGCGCCGCGAATTCATGCTGATGGGACTGGCCAATACAGACAACGGTTTCACCGGAACGGTTTTCGCACCGTTCGATGGTGAATACGGATTAGACCACCTCAAAACGGGTGCAGACGGCATGCGTTACTTCGAGAAGTATTTCAAAGACGCCATCCCGCTTATTCCAAATTTAGAGGAGCAATGGGAAAGCAACCCTACGTCGGCCTTAGCGTGCATTCGTTGTGAACCTTACCATTGGGGCACCAATACCATGCTCATAGGTGATGCCGCACATGCCACCGTTCCCTTCTATGGAGAGGGCATGAATGGATCGCTAGAAGATGTTCGCGTATTCTTGGAACTGCTCGATGAGCACGGGGATTCCGACATGAAAAAAGTACTAGAGATCTATACAGATCAACGTGTACCGGCGGGCAATGCTTTGGTAGACTTAAGCTTGAGAAACTTCCTTGAAATGCGCGACCTCGTGGCCGATCCAAGCTTCCAATTGCGCAAAAAAATAGAGCGTAAGGTGCAAGCTAATCATCCGGACAAATGGACGCCGCTCTATACTTTGGTGAAGTTCACCAACATCCCATACCATGATGCAAAGGCCGAAGGAGAGCGCCACGATCGAATCATGGAAGAAATTCTAGCCATAGAAGGTATCGAGGAGCATTGGGACAGCGACGAGGTAGAGCAAGAAGTGCTCCGATTGTTCGAATCTGTCCGTTAGAATCGAACGCCGCCGGTGTGAATCCACACCACTTTTCCTTGTAAGCTGGTGCGTTGAAGATACGCCCACACCTTTGCGTTGTAGTTTGGATCCAACGGTATTCCCGTAGTTTGCTCAAACTTCTTGGCCTCCTCGAGCAGAGAAGGCGACCATTTCCCAAAGCCGCCAAAAAGAGTTTCGTCCTCCCAAAGGAGAGTGATGCGTTTTTCTAAGGCCTGCTGCTGTACGGCGGCGCATTCTTTAAGAGCGCCTTTCACGGCACTCACTACGTGGATCTGTGTTTTGCAGTTTGTGGGCATCGCCGCAAGAATTCCAGATACGGTCGCGCCTGTACCCGAGGCGAGCACGAGGTGATCAGGTTCATGGGCCAATTCTTTCCAGATCGTTCCACAACCCATAATGGCGTGCGACCCAGCACCACCTTCAGGAAGTACTCTGCCCGAGTATCCCGTCCAACCGCTTTCGCGTAAGGATCTAAACGCACTGCGAGAAACAAATTCCAGGGCCATCCCTTGTGCCTGGCAATACTTCAGCAAGTCGTTGCTCGAAGCGTTCAATTCCTCGCCGCGTACCACACCTGTGATGGGATGACCAAAGTGCTTAGCTGCGAATGCTGCGGCCGGCAAGTGATTGCTAAAGGCACCACCAAAGGTCGTGATGGGCTCTCCAGGTGCTAGTATTTGGAAAAATCCCTGGAGCTTGCGCCACTTGTTACCGGAAACTATGGGGTGGATGAGATCGTCGCGTTTGATATAGAGGTCCAATTCCGGTAATACCGTCAACTTTTGTACGGGAGAAGGTGTTAAAAATGGCATTGGTGTAGCATCCATGATACAAAGCTAAGGAGCCTTACCTTTGAAGTACCCAAAAATTCCGAAATCGGACATGTTTAATAAAGACTTGGACCCTGAAGATTACTACAAAAGCCCCGAGGGCTTCATCATCTTCACCGAGAAATACCACCTCAAACGCGGCTATTGCTGCCAAAGCGGTTGTAAGCACTGTCCGTACGGATACGATAAAAAAACCCACAGAATACGTGACTAGAACAATCAACGAATTTCAGCGCGCCATTGCCGAAGGGATCCCTAACCAACTCCCTACGAAGCGCGAAGTGCCCACAGAAATTAACCGAGCGCCCAAGCGCAAAGACATACTGAGCGCCGGCGAAAAGCGTCTGGCCTTGGAAAATGCCTTGCGCTACTTTCCGAAGGAGTGGCATGCGGAATTGGCCCCAGAATTTTTAGAGGAGCTCAAGGAATTTGGACGCATATATATGTACCGCTTCAAGCCTTCGTACGACATGCATGCTCGTGGGATTGAAGAATATCCGTGCAAGACGCCTCAGGCGGCGGCCATCATGTTGATGATCCAAAACAACCTGGATCCAGCGGTGGCACAACACCCGGAAGAGCTGATCACCTACGGCGGTAATGGGGCGGTGTTCCAGAATTGGGCACAATACCTCTTGACGATGAAATACCTCAGCGAAATGACTGAGGAGCAGACCCTACATATGTACAGCGGCCACCCGATGGGCCTCTTCCCTTCTTCCAAAGAAGCACCGCGTGTGGTAGTGACCAACGGAATGATGATTCCGAATTACAGCCAGCCGGACGACTGGGAAAAATTCAATGCCCTAGGCGTTACCCAATACGGACAAATGACGGCCGGTTCCTACATGTACATTGGTCCACAAGGCATCGTACACGGAACAACCATCACCGTACTGAATGCCGCACGGATGAAATCTAGCGGCGGTCCGGAAGGAAAACTATTTGTCACTGCGGGATTGGGCGGTATGTCAGGAGCCCAGCCAAAGGCAGGAAACATTGCTGGGGTGGTGAGCATCACAGCAGAAATCAACCCAAAGGCCGCCTACAAACGTCACGAGCAGGGCTGGGTGGACGAGATTACCACCAGCACCGATGAGGCCATCGACATGGCCCTGGAATTCCAGGCAGCAAAACGCGCACGAAGCATCGCCTACATAGGAAACATCGTGGACCTCTGGGAGCGCATGGTGGAGCGCAATGTGCACGTCGACCTGGGTTCTGACCAGACCTCCCTGCACAACCCTTGGGCGGGAGGTTATTACCCTCAGGGCATGAGCTATGAGGATTCGAACGAGATGATGGCTAACCATCCTAAAGAGTTCAAAGTACGTATCCAAGAGACCTTGAAGCGTCACGTGAAGGCGGTCAATGCGCTTGTAGAAAACGGCATGTACTTCTTCGATTACGGCAATGCATTCTTATTGGAAAGCTCTCGCGCCGGTGCAGAAATCATGGCCGCAGACGGCGAGCACTTCCGCTACCCGTCTTATGTGCAAGACATCATGGGACCCATGTGTTTCGACTACGGCTTTGGGCCGTTCCGCTGGGTATGTGC
>Ga0255777_10002677_pt1 | contig 15690 bp, 10 predicted proteins | sample 101ome_15_FD_179975 | JGI IMG/M metagenome (GOLD analysis project Ga0255777, IMG submission 179975) | Coastal salt marsh microbial communities from the Groves Creek Marsh, Skidaway Island, Georgia - 101402AT metaG (version 2) | ecosystem: Environmental > Aquatic > Marine > Intertidal zone >...
GAGCTCAACCAGCAAGTCGGCCATCAAGTTTCGGACCTCGGTTTTTGACTTGTAGGCTTCCACCCGAGAGGTCTCGATGGTGGGGGGGAAGCGGTTATTTCCAGTGTTGGCATCTGCAGTCTGATGTTTGACGTCAGTTTCGATGGCTTCGATTGGACTTGATTCAACAAGGCGATAGGTCACTTTGTTATTATCTCGTCGCCAGATTTCTGCAGGTAGCACCAGCTCTCGCTGCCCACCGTCGCGATAGAAGATGGTGAGTGGGATGGGGGAGGGAACCCCGCCTTTGTTTTCGATATCAACAAAGTAATAGATCGACTGCTCGGTGACCGCCCGATCCAGCGCCCGCTGCTCCCAGGGATCTAGCTTGTTGTATTTCTTGGCCGCCTCATTGCGATCTTTGTTGGTGACGGTAAATCGATCGGCGTCACTGTAAAGATCTTTGAGCTCGTCGAAACGATCTTCCCGCGGGACAATGCCCTCGGCACGGTTGCGCTCGATGCTGATGGGCGATGGCTTGTTGTTCTGTTCCTCGGCACGATCAGCCGCAAAGTCGATGTCAGGGTCGTTCGATTTCAGGGTGTAGGCGCGGACATCGCTGATGGCGATGTCAACGTGATCGGTACCGTAAAACCAGGCTCGCCAGAACCAGTCTAAGTCGACCGCGGAGGCGTCCTCCATGGTGCGGAAAAAATCTGCCGGAGTCGGCCGCTTGAATTTCCAGCGCTGGGCGTATTCTCTGAACGCAAAGTCGAACAGCTCGCGGCCCATGACAGTTTCCCGTAGCACTGTGAGCGCAGCGGCGGGCTTGACGTAGGCATTGGGACCAAACTGTAAAATGGAGTCCGACTGGGTCATGACCGGCACCTGGTTCTTGGAGGTCATGTAGCTGGGAATGTAGTCCAGCACGTTGGTGTCGTTGCGAAAGGCGGGGTAGTCCTCTTCCCATTCGAGCTCAGCGACGTATTCGAGGAACGTGTTGAGTCCCTCATCCATCCAGGTCCACTGTCGTTCGTCCGAGTTCACGATCATCGGGAAATAGATGTGCCCAATCTCATGGATGATCACCCCGATCAGCCCGTATTTGATGCGACGTGAGTACGCTCGCTGTTCCCGCGCGAGTGCACCGGCATCTTCAGCATTATTGGATTCTTCGGCGTTGGCCTTGGGCGGATCGGGCCGGTAGCCGTTGAAGGTGATCATGGGGTATTCCATCCCACCGGACTTCCACGCGTTCACCGATTGGGCGGTGGGGTAGGGGTAGTCAAAGGAGAAACGGCTGTAAACCTCCATGGTGTGGACGACCGCATGGGTTGAATAGGTTGACCAGACGGGTTCGGCCTCATTGGGGTAAAAGGACATCGCGAGGACTTCGGGTTGGGTGGCATTGGGCTGGCGGTGAATCATGGCGTCCCAAATAAATTTGCTCGAGCTCGACCAGGCGAAGTCACGGATATTGGAGGCGGTGAAGCGCCATGTTTTCGTACCCTTGGACTGGGTCTTCTCGTTTTTCGCCGCTTCTTCCGGGGTGATGATGAAGCGTGGGGCATCGTCGCCGATTGCTTGCAGGCGTTGCTGCTGAGTTTGAGTGAGCACGTCCTGTGGATTCTCAAGCACACCGGTGGCGCTGATTACCTGGTTATCAGGTACGGTCAGTGAGACGTCGTAATCGCCGAACTCGAGGGTGAACTCGCCACGTCCCAAAAACGCTTTGTTCTGCCAACCTACGTAATCGGTATAGGCAGCGAGCCGCGGGAACCACTGTGCCAGAAAGAAAATTTGGGTGTCATTTTCTTCAAAGATTTCGTAGCCACTGCGGCCACCGATTGCCGCTTCCTCGGTAATGTTGAATCGCCATGCGACGTTAAACGCGATCGATGCACCCGATGCCAGCGGTGAGGGTAGGTCGAGTCGCCCCATGGTATCGACGATGGTAAGGGGTAGCGGGTCGCCGTCGTCGCCGGTAATCAGCAAGTCTTGGTAACCGTAGGTGTTGTCGGCCATCGACTGCTGGTCGCGTAAATCCTGGAGGCTCACGCGATCGGAGGATTCAGTGCGCGAGCGTCTATCGAGAGAATCCGGACGAAAACGATTTTGGTCGAGTTGAAGCCATAAATAGCTGAGCGAGTCGGGGGAATTGTTGGTGTAGGTAATCGTCGCGGTGGCTTGTATTTGGCGTTTCTCTTCATCGAGGGTGGCGTCAATGGTGTAGTCGACCTGTTGCTGCCAATAGGCGTGTCCCGGCGCACCCGAGGCAGTTCTTATGGTGTTGGGCGAGGGCAGCTGTTGTTCCAACTGCGCGAAGGCTATTGCACCGGTACCTGTGGGATGATCCTCAGAGACCTCACCGTGAACACTAGAGGCAAAAAAGCACGCTGCAAGGGCAAAAACGATTGGCTTCATGAGGTGGTTGCTCTGCAGATTTGGGGGGACGCCAAGTATAACTCAGCCGGATTTCCTCGAGGGCTATGTGGCGATGCATAGGACAGACTGGCGCAATAAGCTAGGGGTTGCTTTATAGTAAGACGCCCCAGTTAGTAGCCACCTGCTTATGACCCTTACCGTTTTTCAGTCAGCGCCGCTGGATAGGCCCGCATGGATAGACCGGTGCATGGCGAGCGTGAGGAACTGGGCAGCGCTGCAAGGCTGGTCCTATCAGTTCATCGGTGACGAGATTTTTGACTTGGTAGCCCCGGAGCTGCGAGCCAAATTGAAGGGCAGGACGCCGATTCTGGCGGATATTGCACGTCTGGAGCTTATGCAGCAGCATCTGGACAAAGAGGGAGGGCAGGCCCTTTGGATCGATGCCGATAGCTTGGTTCTCAACCCTCACTGGTGTCCCGTTTTTGATAGCCCAGCCAGTTTTGGCCAGGAATTTTGGGTTCAAGATGATCCTGGTTGTGACGGCTGGCGGCACTACCAGACCCCTCACAATGCGTTTATGTCATTTTCTGCAGGAAGTCCGATCCTCCCGTTTTTGCGCTATGCCGCGACAAACCTGCTGGAGCGTGTCGATACTCAAAAACTGGCGCCTCAGTTCGTTGGTCCGAAGCTCCTGAAGGCGCTGCACAATCTCTGCCCATTCACGCTCCATGAGCAAGCGGGTGCCCTCAGTCCGGCGTTAGCGATTGAGCTTGTCAAGGAGCCCGGGCCAGCGGTGAACTACTATCGAGATAAGGGTGGCCCGGCATTGAGCGTGGTGAACTTGTGTCAATCATTGGTGGGTAGTCAGGTGTCTGTGGCAGCCATGTCGGATTTGATCGACCAGCCTCAGCGATTGCTCGCCCTTTCATCCCGGTAAGCTTAGGTTGAGTTGGATGGGCCGGAGAAGGGTGAGGCAGGAACGATGATTACCGAAACCAGATCGAAACACCTATACCTTATTTTATGCGTTGGGCTGCTATGGTCGCTATTAGTCTGCCCTGGTCTGACTGCCGAAGAGTTAGCTGCAGGCACCACTGTGGTTGTCGTCCGTCATGCCGAGAAATCAATGCTGCCTGCTGAAGATCCTGTTCTCACGGAGAAAGGCATGCAGCGTGCCAGGATATTCGCAACCATGCTAGATTCTGCGAGAGTAAGTGCAATTTATACGACTCAGTTCGCAAGAAATATGCAGACGGCCATGCCGGTTGCGCAGAGGCAGGGGGTTTCACCTACAGTTTTGCCCATCACGTCGGGGAAGGTTCCAGAATACGCTCTGACCCTGCAGCGCGACATCGCGTTAAATCATCCGGGCACTACCGTGGTCGTGGTAGCTCACAGCAATACAATCGATGACATTATTCTCGCTTTGGGAGGCCCCGATATCGGCGACTTGAGTGAGGATGACTACAACAGGATCTTTATCCTATCCGTTGGGAACAGCGGCGAGGCCTCTTTAGTAGAGGCCGCCTTTCCTCTGCTTGAATAGCTGCTTCACTGGTGACGCTCAAATCAACAGATTTTCGAGAGGAGCATTCGAGAAATTAAGACGATTCGGAAGAGCGATATCCAATTCGCTTTCGGTGAGTCCAAACCAGCGACCCAGTTCAGCGGCATATTGATCAACTGATATTGTTGGAATCAGCCGTCCTCTGCCCGAGTCTTGCGGATGGTTGTAGATCGGGTCAGGTATGTCTCCATAGATGGTGCCGCCATTCACCGCGCCGCCTACGACGAAGTGATGGCCTCCCCAGCCGTGATCTGTGCCGTCTCCATTGACCGACAGGGTGCGGCCAAAGTCAGAGGCTGTAGCCACTACAACATCACCAAACATGCCTATGTTCCTCATGGCCTCGGTGAACGCGAGAATACTGGTATCGAGCTGCGTGTGGAGCGCCGGCAAGGTCTCTGCTTGAAAATCATGGGTGTCATAGCTTGGTGCCACTGCCATGAAAATCTGCCGGTTAATCGAAAATTCATCCCTAACAGCTATCGTTCGTGCGATGTTCTCTAGTTGTCTTCCTACCCTTCCGCCCGGGAACTGCACACCAAGGTCTGGTGCATTCGATGTTGCCGATGCATAGGCTCGGTTATTGGCAAACGCATCAATCGTCATCTGAGATAAATCGCGCATCAATATGTGTTCGGCAGTTTGACCCTGATTAGTTAACAGGGCACCCAACTGATTCAAGCTCAAGCCGGTAGAGTCGGCCACAATACCTTGAAGCTCTATATTCAAAGAGCCGTTACCGCTGAAGGGAAAGGTGTCCATGCCCGTGAGTAATAGGGTCTCTGAACCCGTGGCAACGGTTGTAAAGGGCGATGTGGCGGTCAGCCCTGATGCAACCACGGCGTCGGCAAAGAGGCCACCCCAACCAAATTGTGCGCCCTCAGGATTATTGGCTTGCCAGATGGATTGTTGATCATTGTGCGAAAAAAGCCTCGGCGGCAGGTTTGGATAGCCGGCCAGCAGGTCGTCCAAGTTGGTGGGTTCAATCAGCGGACCAACATTTCCAATAATGGCAGCAGACCCCTCATCAAATAAGGTTTTGAGTCCACTCAATTCGGGAGGCAAGGCAAAACCTGTGGAGGACCCGTTGGTCTCTAGGGGCAGCAGAGCATTGCGCTCGCGACTTTGCCCGTAGAGGTCGAGAAGTGGTGCACGGATCTCAGCGAAAGCGTTGTACGCGGCAGAGTCGTAGGGCAATACCGTGTCGTGACAGTCCACCCCACCAGTCTGGAAGATGATGACAAGAGCCCGGTAATCCGAGCTTGGTTGTGCTAGCACTGAGCGAGCAAAAGGTGCCAGAGCCAGAGTAGAGCCGCAGGCTGAAAGGAAATGTCGTCTATTCAATCTATAGGTCATGGCATCACCTCAGCGTTGAATCAGATAGTCAGTGGAGGTCATCACCAGGATGACGGCGAGCGCGGCACGAACTTCTTTCGATTCACTCGAGTCATCGGCGAGCGGCACAGCTTCGATGTAGTCAATCAGTGTCTCCTTTGTTTCCTGTGAAAGTTGATTAGCCGTGAGCAAGAGATCAACTCGATCAAGCAGCATGACTGGATCCTCCGCCATAGCTGAAAGATCGCTGTAGTTAGGGACGAAACTTTCCTGTGCCAGGCGTGGGTCAAAATCCACACCTACCGTATCGGACACCTCCTGGTAAAACTCCAGATCAGCCTCGCGTGTTCCGCCCCTTGCAAAGAAGGTGATGAAGTTGATGTATCCGGGAATCGTCGTGCCATTAACCAGTTGAAACTCGGGGACTGTCATGTTGACTGCCCCACTCTGCGTATTGGGTGGTACATAACCCGGTCGGTAAAAGTTAAACACTGAGGCCGCTCGAAAAGGGTGTTGGCCAAGCCGATCGGGAGGAGAGAGGTCGTAAAACCCGAAGGTATATTCCGGATGATTGGTACCCTCCGCGAATGCTCGCGCCCACTGGGTGAAGCGGAGTACAGGCTCTCTTGGCTTGCCGTAGCGGTTGGGGTCAGCTGGGTTGAAGTTCTCGGGGTCCAGAAGAATGGAAGAGAGCGTTGCTTTCAAGTCTCCCCGTCGTCCAGTTCCCACCATGCTACCGTCAGGCAGTGTGAACTGCCCGCGATTGAATGTTTCGGTAACGCGACGGACGTAATCGGAAGAGGGATTAGAGGTGGTAAAGCGCTGTATCAATTGGCGAGACAGGAATGGTCCCATGGCTGAAATCCCCATGAGGTGATCCAGCGCCAGAGAAATACTGTCTTCAGTACTCGTCCCTGCGGGGATCGAGAGTCCAAGGAAGGCTTTCTCTGATGTGGAATGATCCTCCGGATATACGACCATGGGTTGCCGCCAGCTTGCTCTGATGACGGATTCGTTTTCCAGGTTTGGAGGAATTTCTCTGTCGATACGATCCAGCCCAGTAAACACCTTGGCCAGTCCGGTGATGTCTTGATTTCCATAGAGTTCGACTGGGTCGTTTGTCGCGTCTGCGGCATAGGCTGGCGTTCCGTCGTCATTGAGATCGATTAGTCCAACGGTGAAAAGCTGAAGAAGTTCCCTGGCGTAATTTTCATCGGGTTGTTGCCCGGTATCGGGGTTTTCTTTTTGATTACCCATGTAAGTGAGATAAAAACCCATGGCGGGTGAGTAGGTGACATCTTCAAGCAGGCTTCGATAGTCCCCGAATGCATGGGTCGCCAGTACCGATTGGTAATAAGCCACGGCCCCGGGTAATTCCAGTAACTTGGTATCAGCTGCTGTCGAGATCACCAAAAGTTGAGACAGGGCAAAAACCATGCGTTGACGAAGTTGATCGGTCCCGTTAATGCTGGCTCGCCAAAAGGCAAAGGTTGAAGACCACTCACTCCAGGGGTTTCGGAAGCGATAGGGAAGTCTCGCTTGATACTCGTCCACAACGCCAAGGTAATCAAAAGCTGGCTTATCAAACTGCTCCAATAGCCAGTCGGAGACGCTGGTACCAGTCAATGCGCTGATGTCGTCAGCCGTGGCGCCAAATGTCGCTTGAGAGAGGAAGCGCGCTGTGCTGACGTCAGTCTTAAAAGGCGTTGCGTCGTCGACCAGCGGAGGAGGAGGCGCCTCCTGCAGGCCCCTTACAATTTGGGTTTGATTCAGTAAACCACCGAATGTGTCAGCCGGTCCGGGCCACGCGGGTGTGCTTATGATCAATAAAGCCACTGCCCGCAGACCCTGATCTCTCAGGCACTTAACACACCATTGAATCGTGTTGCGCGGCGATCTTACTGGTGTCATCGTCACTCTCCCTGTCGACGTGATCCTTTACCCTACAGCCAATTCCAGAGGGAATAAACCTTACCCACCGGTTTGAGCGTCATTGCCAAGGCTCTAAAGCCTGGGTCAGGACAGCGACCACTAAAAACCATAACTCATTACCTTTACGGGCTAGCCACGCGAACCCGTCGGGGTACTTTGAATTATTTTTTAAGCTGGAACTCCTATTAAGAGGTCTGACGGACACAGAAATGGGGCGAACATCGGGTTTAACAATATCTGACGGCGGGTATCGAGGGCTGAAGTCCCTTTTCGTCCTCAGGGACAGCTTATGCGCTGTAGCGAGAAGGCCGCCAAACCCAGCGCTACGCCAGAAATAAAAAAACCACGCGATGCGTGGTTTTATATATTTGGCTCCGCCTGCTGGGCTCGAACCAGCGACCCAATGATTAACAGTCATTTGCTCTACCAACTGAGCTAAGGCGGAATGGGTGTTCCCCCCAAAGAGGAGGCGCGCATGATAAATAGGGGGCTTTGGGGTGTCAACACTTGCCCCAAGAGTCGTATCCCCCATGGCACTCTCGCGAAAATGCCTCATACTGTAGGCCCCTGAAAACACTCCAAATTGGCTTATTTTGAGTAAATCATTTCAACTTTCGTCGACCTATCAGCCCGCCGGGGATCAGCCAGCGGCCATTGCGAGGCTCACCGAGGGGTTACAGGCAGGTCTCGCCTCGCAAATATTGCTGGGTGTGACCGGATCGGGCAAGACCTTCACCATGGCGCACGTGGTGCAAAATCTGCAGCGTCCGACCATTGTGATGGCCCACAACAAAACCCTGGCGGCCCAGCTATACGGTGAGTTTAAAGAGTTCTTTCCCAACAATGCGGTGGAGTATTTCGTCTCTTACTACGATTACTACCAGCCCGAAGCCTACGTGCCGTCCTCAGATACCTTTATCGAGAAAGATGCCCAGGTAAACGACCACATTGAGCAAATGCGGCTCTCTGCAACGAAAGCGCTCCTCGAGCGGGAGGACTGTCTGGTCGTCGCCACAGTATCGGCTATCTACGGACTGGGAGACCCAGAGTCCTACTTCAAAATGGTGATGCATCTTTCACGTGGAGAGATCATCGATCAGCGGGGGATTTTGCGACAGCTAGCCGAGTTGCAGTACACCCGCAACGATATTGATTTCAGGCGCGGTACCTATCGCGTGCGCGGTGAGATTATCGATATCTTTCCCGCGGAATCCGACGAGCTCGCGATTCGCATAGAGCTCTTCGACGAAGAAATAGAGAATATTGCTGCCTTCGACCCGCTGACCGGTGAGATCAGGGAAAAGTTACCTCGCGTTACGATTTTTCCTAAAACCCACTACGTCTCTTCGAGAGACACCATGTTAAGCGCCGTCGAGCTGATTGAAGAGGAGCTTGAGCAGCGGGTTAAGCAATTGAAAGAAGCGGACAAATTGTTAGAGGCGCAGCGCATCCAGCAGCGCACACGATACGATATTGAAATGATTCGCGAACTGGGATTTTGTCAGGGTATTGAGAACTACTCGCGTTATTTGTCCGGGAGAGCCCCGGGCGAGCCGCCACCAACATTGTTCGAATATTTGCCCAGCAACGCCCTTATCATGATTGATGAATCTCATGTGACCGTGCCGCAAATCGGGGGCATGTACCGGGGTGACCGATCTCGAAAAGAGACCTTGGTGGAGTATGGCTTCCGTCTGCCTTCGGCCCTCGATAATCGACCGCTTCGCTTCGAAGAATGGGAGCAGCTTCGGCCCCAGGCGATTTATGTTTCGGCGACACCGGGCCCTTATGAACTCGAGCATGGCGATCAGACTGTGGAGCAGGTTGTCCGGCCCACAGGTCTGGTTGACCCCGAAGTGGAAGTTCGCCCGGCGAGAACGCAAGTGGATGATTTACTCGCTCAAATCCGTACGACGGTGGACGCGGGTGATCGCGTGCTGGTCACCACCCTGACAAAACGTATGGCGGAGGATTTGACCGAGTTTTTGAGTGAGCATGACATTCGTGTGCGCTACCTCCACTCCGATATCGATACAGTAGAGCGTGTAGAAATTATTCGCGATCTGAGGCTTGGAAATTTTGACGTGCTGGTTGGCATTAACTTGTTGCGCGAGGGACTCGATATGCCGGAGGTGTCCCTGGTCGCTATTCTCGATGCAGACAAAGAAGGGTTTCTCCGCTCTGATCGCTCATTAATTCAAACGATAGGGCGTGCTGCCAGAAATTTGCGAGGTCGAGCTATTCTTTACGCAGACAACATCACGGGCTCAATGGAGCGAGCCATGGCGGAAACCGCGAGGCGCCGGGATAAGCAGGTGGCATTTAATGAAGCCAACGGCATTACGCCCAAGGGAATCGAGAAGAGTGTGCAGGATATTCTCGAGGGGGCGCGGCGAATGCCCACGAAAGCCCGGTCCGCGCGTGACCGACGTGTTGCAGAAGAGAAGGCCGCGTACGCCGCCGAGATTGTCAATCTCACGCCCGCGGCTCTCGCCCGCAAAATCGACCAGCTCGAAGCGCAGATGTTGGAGCATGCCAAAAATCTCGAGTTTGAGGAGGCAGCGCAGTTGCGTGATCAGCTTTCGGAGATCAAGCAGGCGGCTTTCGTTGGTTAGCTAGTGTTAAATGCACCCGATACGGCTGGGCTGGTCTTTTTTTAAAACGCGTTCAACCAAGAAATCTCTAGATCTGTCCGGTGCTTGGTGAAGGGGCGCTGATAGCCCGTGCAACTCCCGCAAAATTGGGTTAGGGTTCATCAACGTTTGGCAAAAGGAATATTGCGATGCACGTTCGATGGTTTTTAGTTGTTCTTCTCGGTCTTTTAGTGCGCGACGCGCTCGCCACGGATAAACCCAATTTCCTCATGCTTTGGGGCGACGATATCGGCTACTGGAATATCAGCGCCTATAACCAAGGCATGATGGGGTATGAGACGCCCAACATCGACAGTATTGCCGAAGAGGGCATGCTGTTTACCCACGCTTATGGAGAGCAGAGCTGCACGGCAGGGCGTGCTGCCTTTGTAACCGGGCAATCGGGGTTCCGAACTGGCTTGTTGAAAGTGGGCTTACCGGGCGCGAACGAGGGGATGGATGTTCGTGACCCGACGATCGCAGAGTACCTGAAGTCCAAGGGCTACATGACGGGTCAATTTGGCAAAAATCACCTGGGTGATCGGGACGAGCATTTGCCTACCAATCACGGTTTTGACGAATTTATCGGCAACCTATACCACTTGAACGCGGAGGAGGAGCCGGAGCATCCGGACTATCCGAGCGACCCCGAGTTTCGTAAGAAATTTGGGCCTCGAGGGGTCATTAAATCAACAGCCGATGGCCGGATCGAGGATACGGGCCCCCTCAGTCGCAAACGAATGGAAACTATTGACGAGGAGGTGACTGCAGCAGCTCTTGATTTTATGGAGCGCGCGGTTGATGCCGATAAGCCGTTTTTTATTTGGTACAACACGACCCGGATGCACGTGTTTACCCATCTAAAACCCGAGTCCGAGGGGGTTACCGGGCTGGGCGTCTATCCTGACGGTATGGTCGAGCACGACGGCATGATTGGCCAATTGCTCGATAAGCTAGATGCACTGGGGGTTAGTGACAACACCGTGGTGATGTACACCACTGATAATGGCGCTGAAAAGTTCACCTGGCCCGACGGCGGCACGGCCCCTTTTCGGGGCGAGAAGAATACCAACTGGGAAGGGGGTTATCGTGTTCCTCTCCTTGTTAAGTGGCCAGGGGTTATCGAAGCAGGCTCTCGAAGCAGCGGCCTCATGAGCCACATGGACTGGCTGCCAACGGTTGCTGCCGCTCTGGGAGACACTGACCTAAAAGAACAACTCAAAACCGACGTGCTGTTCGGCGAGGAAAATACCCCCGTGCATCTCGATGGCTACAACATGCTGCCCTACTGGAGCGGTGAGGTCGATGAGAGCCCGCGCGATGAGTTCTTTTATTTCAGCGACGATGGCAACCTGGTGGGCATGCGCTACAAGCGTTGGAAGGCCGTCTTTGCTGAGCAGCGTGCTCACAGTTTTGAAGTATGGGCCGATCCCTTTGTGCAATTGCGTGTACCCAGAATCTTTGATCTATACACAGATCCTTTTGAGGAAGCTGAACACGAGTCTATTTATTATCATGATTGGTGGTTCCGGCACGTCTTTTTGCTGGTGCCGGCTCAAGCCTATGTTGGCCAGTTTCTTTCAACCTTCCAGCAGTATCCTCCGCGGCAGAAACCCGCGAGTTTCTCTATCGATCAGGTGCTGGAAAGTATGCAGAACGCGGCAACCCAGTAGCCGCGGCGAAAATACCGACAGGGGGTTGAGCGACATACAGATCCCTAGCGGTATTGTTGATGCGTGAGAAGGCCGTTTAGAGCGGCCTTTTTTTGTGTAACCGTTTAAAGATACGCGTGGTAATAATGACTCACCTTTTATTCTTATGCACCCACAACCGCTGTCGCAGCATTTTATGCGAGGCCATTGCCCGGCAAGCACTGCCGCAGAACTTTCGTGTAAGCAGCGCGGGCAGTTCGCCTGCCGGGGAGATATATCCCCAGACCTTGCTGGCACTGACGGCTGCTGGTTTTGAGACAAACAATCTAAGGAGTAAATCCTGGAAGGAATTTGAGTCGACCCCTCCCGACTTGATGATTACGGTGTGCGACAGCGCGGCAGGGGAGCCTTGCCCGTTGGCTTTTGCCGGTGTCAAAACCGTGCACTGGGGGCTTCAAGACCCGTCGAAACTCGAGGATGAGGAGGAGCAGGCCGCACTGTTTGCAGCGGTTATTGCACAAATTACCGCGCAGGTGCCGGTCTGGGAACAAATGCTCAAGGGAGACTAGGTGTCAGGCTCTTACCGTGAAGCCCACTTCGGCTCCTGAATAGTCAGGTGTATTACGCGCCCAGGGCTCTCCACCATGATGTTTTGCGATCAGTGCGACCATGTAGAGGCCTAGCCCCAAATGATGCTCTTCGCCCACGGTACGGGCGGACACCATAGGAGCAAATAAATCTTCTCGAGCCTCAGGCAGATTCTCACCGGGGTTGCTCACGGTGATACGCCACCACAGACCGCGTCGTTCTAATTGCAAGGTAATGGTTTCGCCCGGCCTCGAAAACGACATGGCGTTTGATACCAGCTTATCAAGCGCTTGGACGATAAGGTCTGGGGATACCGGAGCCATTGCCTCCCGGTCGTCACTTTGTAAGCGGAAGGTCCATTTTGGGTAGGTGGAACCGTAGGCCAACGTCAGTTCGTTAAGCAGATTTTTTAAGTCCGTGGGCTGTCGCTCATCCACGTAGATCGCTTTTTCCAGTCGGTTGGCCTCGTTCATGATCGCTATGATGTGCCCGAGCCGCTCAAGGCTCGCCCGCGCCCGGGCGATGAGGTCGGCATGCAGACTCGCGTCTGTGTTCTCGGTGTCGCTTAGCAGGTCGAGGGTGGAGCGTATGACCGCGACGGGTGTTCTGATTTCGTGGGACAGACTCGCCGGTAGCCGTCTCAGATAGCCTTGTAACCGCCGTTGTTCCTCAAGCTGGGTGTTGAGCCGATTCGTAAGTTGGTCGATCTCGTCGTTCAACCAGCCCGTGGATAGCGACGGTCCTACTCCCGCCAGCATCGCCTCGGCTATATGCGAATCGATGCGTTCGATGCGCCGGCCCAGCAGGATGGTGAAACCAATGAGACAGCCGGCAACCAGGATGAATGCAATTGCTGTTTGCAGCAGCAATTTTTGGAAACCATCAGGGCTTAACCATCTAGCGATCTGTAGCGGTTGTTCGGCGACTACGACCCCCATAACGCCCGCGTCGCTATCGACTGGCGTTGCATACCGGGCGATCAACTGGCCATTTTTTAGGACGAGCGAGGGCTCCGGCAGGCCTCTTAGCGCGTTGACAATGTCTCGGCTGGTTTCCCGACCGCTCTCGGCGTACTCCACGTTCAAATTAGGGTCGGGGATACCCACTACAAACTTCTGAATTGCGCTCACCCAAGATTCGACGCGTTTGGGCGCGGGATCTTGTAATGCCCGACTCGCAATCAGCGGCCAGCCCCAGCGATCATGGATTCTAAGCATGATGTTGTGGTTATCAGCATAGTCAGCGAAAGCAGCAAGTGTTGCGGGTGTTTCAACAAGCCAGGGTGGCGCAGTCGTATCCAGCGGCTTGCTGTTGCCGCGGGTGCTTATACCCCCTTCGTCGACATCAACGTAGTAAATGCCGAGTCTGGACTGGGTAATATCCGCGGGCATCTGTAGCTCAATTTGATAGCCGTCTTGCGTGTCCATCCATACACCTTTGACGGCGTTTGGTCTCGCCACAGAGAGCTCTCGGCCATGGCTTCGGGCAACTACGGGGCCGGGCGCATCGGCGGTAATGACATATTGCTGGCGCTGGTGGTTTTGCCAGGTCGTCAGCATCAGCCGATCGCCTGTGGGGTCCTGATTGGCGTCCCCAGAGCTGTACACTTTCGTTTCTTCGGTGACCACAATGGCCATATACAAGTGGGTTTTATCTGCGGCTAGGCTGACGGTAAAAGGCCGTCGTGTAGTACCAAAGGTCCTTTGAGGTATGGCTGACCACTCATTGAGCGACCCATCGACAGTGGGCCTGCTCCTGAGTCGACCGACCAGCAAGCTCTCTTCTTCTAATGGCGTAATCAGTCGATTCTCGTCTGGGTACAGCGCAGTTGCGTTGTTGTTGAGAGTTGCTGCGACTGCCTTCGCCGTGCTTTCTACTGCCTGTTGTTGCAGTGTCAGTAGTGCTTGTTGGTGATTATGGAGAAACGCGGTGGCGAGCCAGGGAATGGCCAGCAGGACCAAGCTCAGAACGAGGGCTTGACTGCGTAACTTCAATGCTCGGGTAGCCAGCGATAGCCAAGGCCATAGGCGGTTTCAATTCGGTCGAACTCGCCGTCAGCCTCTTCGAATTTACGCCGAATGCGACGTACGTGGGAGGTGATCGTGCTGTCATCTAAGACAACATTTGCAGCGTCCATCAGTTGCTGCCGATTTCTGATGTGTCCCGGGTGTTTGGCGAGCGAGTGCAACATCCAGAATTCGGTGTAGGTTAGGCCAATCAAATTTCCTTTCCACTTGGTGCTAAAGCGCTCGATATTTAATTCCAGATCCCCCCGTCGAAGGACCTGTTCCTGATTTTCTGGACTTCTGAGGGCCACGATCCGACGCATCATCGCATTGATTCGAGCGAGCAAGTGGGCATTGGAGATGTCCTTGGTGAGATAGTCATCAGCGCCAAGCCGCAGACCCGAGATGATATCTATTTCATCGTCCCGGGCAGATAAAAACATGATCGGTAGCAGTGGATTTTGACTTCGCAGTTCTCGACACAACTCAAAGCCTGCTTCCGACTCATGACCTAGGGAAATATCCAGTAACGCCAAATCAGGCGTGCTTACGGCAAAACTTGCTCTCGCATCCGCTGCGGTCCGACTCCAATCAACGTGAAAGCCTGCCTGGCTGAGCAAATCACTATAATTTCTGGCTAGCGCCGTATCATCTTCCACCAATGCGATTCGTGTTTTCATGGACTGACTTATTCTTCCTCCATGCCGCTCGGTTTGATCTGACATTCGGTTTGATCTGTCATTAAGTGATAACAGATAGCTACAGCGCGGGCGATGCTATTGAGTGTAACAAATGCAATTTTTACAGCGCGGGCGATGGTATTGAGTGTAACAAATGCAATTTTTACAGCGCGGGTGGAAACTCGCTAATGTTGCGCGCCCAAACTTGGACCATGGTGCGGGCTAGTAGCTTGGTTAAAGACGCGACTTAAAATGGCCTTAGTACACAAATTCAGCAAAATACCGCGCCATTTTTTGAATTTTTAGGAGAGCTTTGCGACCATACGCGCCCGCACGCGGTCCTTGGTAGGGATCGCCACTGATTGAGGAGCTTTCTATGCCTGTTGTTACTCTTCCTGATGGTTCTGCACGATCCTTCAACCAATCCGTTTCCGTCCACGATGTCGCGCTCGATATCGGTCCAGGTTTGGCCAAGGCGGCCCTTGCCGGCGTGGTTAATGGCAAGGAGGTCGATACCTCCTTCGTGATTGATGAGGACAGCCAGTTGTCGATCATCACCGAGCGCGATGATGCTGGCGTTGAAATTCTGCGTCATTCCACCGCTCATCTTCTGGCGCAAGCTGTCCAGCAGTTATTCCCCGGTACTCAGGTGACGATTGGGCCCACCATCGAAGATGGGTTCTATTACGACTTCGCCACCGGGCATAATTTCACACCCGAGGATCTCGAGCGCATCGAGCAGCGCATGGAAGAGATTGTGGCTGACGATGTGTCGGTGGAGCGCATTGTGTGCCCCCGCGCGAAGGCGATCGAAATCTTTCGGAACATGGGTGAGCACTTCAAGGTGCAAATCATTGAGGAACTCCCCGACTCAGAAGAGATTTCCATTTATAAGCAGGGCGAGTGGATGGATCTTTGCCGTGGTCCGCACGT
>Ga0255777_10002724_pt1 | contig 15507 bp, 20 predicted proteins | sample 101ome_15_FD_179975 | JGI IMG/M metagenome (GOLD analysis project Ga0255777, IMG submission 179975) | Coastal salt marsh microbial communities from the Groves Creek Marsh, Skidaway Island, Georgia - 101402AT metaG (version 2) | ecosystem: Environmental > Aquatic > Marine > Intertidal zone >...
AATATTCCATCTATCCATCTGACCTTGGTTAATTTGTTGAGTACCATGGTACAAACCAGTTGTATCTCCAAGACCAACAGTGTTAGTAGTTGCAAAGATTCGAAAAAAATCATGTTGTTCTAAAACTTTATTTTTATCTAATAGTGTAAAATTTCCTTCGCTTTCTAAAACTCTTTGAATTACAAACATCACATCTGGTCTTCCTGCATCATACTCATCAAAAACAAGAGCGACCGGATTTTGTATTGACCAAGGTAAAATTCCTTCTTTAAATTCTGTTATTTGTTTTCCATCTTTTAATACAATTGCATCTTTACCAATTAAATCAATTCTGCTTATATGACTGTCTAGGTTTACTCTTACACATGGCCAGTTTAGTCTTGCAGCTACTTGTTCGATATGAGTAGATTTTCCTGTACCATGGTATCCTTGAATTAAAACTCGCTTGTTGAAAGAGAAACCTGCAAGAATTGCTAAAGTTGTATCCTTATCAAATTTGTAATCATTATCTATTTTTGGAACATATTCATTTTTTTTTGAAAATGCTCCTACCTTCATATCGCTTTCAAACCCAAATGTTTGTTTTACTGATAATTTAATGTCAGGTTTTTGTAGCAATTGTTGTGAACTCATTTTTTTCCTAATGTTTTTTTAAGCTGACTATATGCCAGAGTAATTTTTTTTAATTTTTCTTCAAATTTCTTATCTCCCTGGTTTTTATCAGGATGATACTTTTTTACAAGTTCTTTAAACTTAGAGTGTATTTGCTCCCATTTTACTTCCTCATTTAATTCCATAACTTGTAAAGCATCTTTATCTTGTTGAGAGATTTTTGTTTTTTTGAAGTCTCTAAAATTTGAGCTTTTAAAAATGTTTAATTTATCATCAAGGGCATTATTCCATAAAATATTAAAAAAATTATCTGAAGAACCAAAAGTTTTTGTAGATTTATGCCAGGTTAAATCCGACTTAATAAAAAATTCTATTTCTTGATCGTCCATATTTTCAAAATAATTCCAATTTTTATTAAATATTTTAATATGATTAAGACATAGCAATCGGTATTTTTTGCTGTTATCTTTTTCCACTGGAGCTTTATAAGACCCAGTTTCTTTACAATTATCCCAATCACAAATTATTTTCATTAAATTTATCTATATAGTAAAATCTTAATTATGAATATTTTTTTTGAAGATATTATTGCTAAATTAAAAAAAGAAATAGAGATTGAACAAATAGAGATTGTTGATAATTCAAATAAACATGCCAAACATAAATCATTTTCACCAGATAAATTTCACCTACACTTAAAAATAAGATCTTTGTATTTAAATTCACTTTCAAGAGTAAAAGCTCAAAAAAAAGTAATGAAAGTTTTAAAAGATGAACTTTCAAATAAAATACATGCTTTGGAAATTAGTATTGAGCAATAGTTTTTGTAATACTTTTTAAATGTTTTAAAGATATTTTATTTTGATTTGATAAAGTTGTTTTACCAACATGTTTTAATAAAATAAAGTTTATTCTCCCATCATTATTTTTTTTATCATTCTTTAAGAATGGGAGAAGTTTATCAATTTCTTTTTTGTTAGAATATTTTTTGTAAGTGTAATCTAAATTATTTTGAATATAAATATTTTTAATTTCATTTAATGTCTTACTTGAGCATAATTTTTTATAAACTGAAAATTTACTAGCCAATATCATGCCAGATAAAACCGCTTCTCCATGAGTAGATTTTTTTGAATAATTATTTTTGACTTCAATTGCGTGAGCAAAAGTATGACCGAAATTTAAAGTCATTCTTAAATTCCTCTCTGTGGTATCTCGCTTCACAAAAAACATTTTTATCTGGCAACTTTTTTTGATTGCGTAAATTAATTCTTTTTTTTTCTTATCTAAAATTGATTTAGTATTCTTTTTCAACCAGTTAAAAAAATTTTTATCTTTTATCACTGAATGTTTTAAAATTTCAGCGTATCCACAAATCATCTCCTTCTTTGGCAATGAATTTAAAAATGTAGTGTCAATTAATACTAATCTAGGTTGATAAAATGATCCTATTAGATTTTTACCATGACTTGAATTCACCCCAGTTTTTCCACCAATAGATGAATCTACCTGTGCTAGCAAAGTTGTTGGAATATTAATAAAATTTATTCCTCTTTTGAAAATACTAGCAACAAAAGAAGCTACGTCGCCAGTGATGCCTCCACCAAAACCAATTATCAAATCTGAACGGTTTAAATTTTTTGATAATAAAATATTTAATAATGAATAAGTTTTGGCTAATGATTTATTTTTCTCATTAGCCAAAAATGGTAAAAAAGAAACTTCATAACCTTTCAATTTTTTCTTTAGTCTTTGTTTGTATTTTGATGGTATATTTTTATCTACTATTACACCTATTTTTTTTGTTTCGGGACATAGAGTTTTAATTTTATTTGGTAATAAATTAATTGAATTTTCACCAATAAATATTGAATATCTCTCAGATTTATTTTGAAACTTAATTTCTTGATTTTTCATAAAAGGTTAAAATTTTTTCAATAACTTGTTTTAAGGTTAATGTTTTACATCTAATACGATAATCAGCCTTATTATAAAATTTTTTTCTTATAAAATAAATTTTTTTTATTGAACCATCAGTTTTTTCTTTTCCAAGCATAGGTCGGTTTTTACTTTTTTTTAACCTTTTTAACAATGTTTCAATCGGAACATCTAACCAAAAGCTAATAGAGTGTTTTTTTGAACATTGTCTAACAGAAGAATTTAAAAAGGCACCGCCACCAAGTGAAATTACTGATTTATTTTTTTTTAGCTCTTTTAAAGTTTGTTGTCTCTCAAGTTTTCTAAAATAATCTTCCCCCTTATTCTTAAATATTGAACTTATAGACTCACCCTCTTGCTTTTCAATAATTTTGTCTATGTCTATAAAAGCAAAGTTTAATTTTTTTGCCAGTCTTTTACCTATAGTAGTTTTACCCACACCCATCATACCGGTCAAAGTAAGGTTTTTTTCCATTTATTTAATTTTTACGATTTGATTTTTCATAATTATGTCTTATTTATTGAGTTTAAATAAATTCAAAAAGTATGCAACTTAAATACAATAGACAGCCAAAGATTGGAAATACATTATTCAGAATTCTAGTTAAATTAATTTTAGTAATTGTAGTTTTAGTTTTTGCAATTTTTTTAATTGAAAAAATTAAATTCCCTAGTCCTGAAAAAAAATTTAAAATTGATGTAACTAATGAAATTAAAAAGCTTTAAATATTTAACAGGCTTATTAGTTCTCATTTTATTCTCGCCTTTATGGAGTGAAGAAAAAATAGATATTTGGAAAAATAACACAAAAAAAAAATTGAAACCTCCAATTCTTCAACACAAACAGCTCAAGAAAATGATAACACAAAGGCAGCTAACATAATTGAAAGTCCTACAAAAATTCAAATAGAAGAAAAAAATGAAATCATCGAGGTAAAAGAAAATATTTACGGAATTTTTGAACCTGCAAACTATGATTTAAACCTAAATATGTGGTCAAACACTAAAGCTGATGAGTTAAGATCGAGCTTAAAAAGACTAGAAAAAATTAAACTTTCGCAATCATCTGAAGAAATTTTAGAAATTATTTTATTTTCATTTTCTTATCCTCCACCAGGAATGACTGAAAAGGAATTTGTAAATTTAAAGATAGATTGGTTAATTAAAAACGAAAAGGTTGACTTAATTGAAAGTTTTTTAAAACAAAACCAAGAATTTGAGAGTAAAAGTAAAGCAGTACAATATTTAGTTGATCAAAATATTGCTAGTGCAAATATCAAAGAAGGTTGTGATAAAATTAAATTTATTGACGCAAAGATCAAAGATCCATATCTGGAGAAATTTAAAATTTATTGTCTAGTATTTAATAAAAAAAACTCAGAGGCACAATTATTGCTTGATCTTTTGCGTGAACAAAACCAATCAAATAAATTTTATGATAATAGAATCAATTTTCTTTTAGGGCTTACGGAAAAAACTGATAATAAAATAGACGATAAAAATCTCTTAAATTTTTATCTCTCAAGCATCACAACATCTAATTTTAATTACGAACCATCTTCGAAAACAAAACCAGAAATTTGGAAATATTTGAATGCAGCAAATTTGATAAAATTTGATGAAGCGAACAATAAAGAAAAACTTAAAGAATTAGAAATTGCTGCGAATAAAAATAAATTAGATAAAAAAACAATTTTTGAATTTTACAGACAAATTCCTTTTAATCTAAACAATTTGATTAATGCTAAAAATACTTATCAAACTTTTGATGAAATGGATGCTAGAGCGTTAATATATCAAAAATACTTACTATCTGAAACTAATGAAAATAAAATAGAATATTTGTTTATTTTAGAAGATTTATTCAAAAAATCTAACTTGATTAATGTTTATTCAGAATTTTTTAGTGAAATAATTGAAGAAATTGGAATAGAAAACCTACCAGAAAGATATCAAGAAGCAGCTCAAAGTAGAATTATTTCTGACGACGGACTTGTTCAAGGAAAAATAAAATATAATGATAAAATTTTACATCAATCAAAAATATTGAAATATTTTGTAGAAGGAGAAAATAAAAAAAAGGTACAAAAAGATATTGATAAAATTTTTAAAAAGTTTTTAAAAAATAATAAATATTTTATATCGGCTAAAGATTTAGCTCTTGCTGATGCACTGATTAAAGATGGATTCTCTTTGCCAGAAAATTTTAAATACGATGAGTTATCGAAAAAGTATGAAGTTCCAGATAATTTATTAAAACTGATTAATAATGAACAAAAAGCATTTTTAACTTTAAAAATAGTTGAAATTATAGGAGAAGATGAAATTTACCAACTTGACCCAGAAACAATATATTTTGTAACGAACCTTTTAAACAAGATGAGTTTATATACTATTAGAAACAAAGTAATAGTTTCAGCTTTACCAGAAAGAGCATAAGACTTAAATGTCTATAAGAAATATAATTATTGAACCTGATCCTATCTTAAGAAAAAAAAGCACGACATTAGAAACTGTAGACGATAGTACAAGAAAACTTTTAGACGATATGTTGCAGACTATGTATAATGCTCCAGGTATTGGTCTAGCTGCTGTTCAGATCGGTATTTTAAAACGTATTATAGTTATTGATGTGTCCAAAAAAGAGGAAGAAAAAAAACCATTATTTCTAATCAATCCTGAAATTAAACTTAAAGCAAAAAAAACTTCAATTTATGAGGAAGGATGTTTATCCCTTCCAGGTTATTTTGCTGAAATCGAAAGACCTGCAGAATGCAATGTTGAATTTATTGATTATTATGGAAAAAAAAAGGAACTTAAAGCAGATGGTCTACTCTCAACTTGTATTCAACATGAAATTGATCATTTAAATGGTGTTTTGTTTATTGATTATCTGTCAAAACTTAAAAGAGATATGATAATAAAAAAATTAACAAAACAAAAAAAATCGCTGGATAAAATGGTTCTATAAAAATCATGTCATATAAAATTTTATTTATGGGGACCCCAGAATTCTCTGTTCCTATTTTAAAAAAATTGTATTTAGAACACAAAATAATTGGCGTTATTACTCAGCCGCCAAAGAAAAAATCTAGAGGACAAAAGTTATTAAAATCACCAGTCCATTTAGAATCAGAAAAATTAAAAATACCTATTAGACATCCAAATAGTTTAAACAATAATAAAGAGTTAGATTATATTAAAAATGCAGATATTGATTTTGTGGTTGTTGTAGCATATGGCCAAATCATTCCAGATAGCTTCCTAAATATAAAAGATTTAACCTTTTTAAACATTCATGCCTCTCTTCTTCCAAGGTGGAGAGGTGCAGCCCCAATTCAAAGATCCATAATGGAAATGGATACAGAAACAGGTATATCAATTATGAAAATTATTCCAAAATTAGATGCTGGACCTTTTATGATTCAAGAAAGAATAAACATAAACGAAGGAGATAACTTTTCACTATTGAGTAAAAAACTTTCTCAAACAGGGGCAAATTTAATTGTAGATGCTTTAAGTTTATTCAAAAAAAATGAGGTAAAATTTATTAATCAAGATGAAAAAAATGTGACATATGCAAAAAAAATTAACAAAAGAGAAGCAAAAATAAATTGGAACAAACCTGCAAAGAAAATATTAGCCGAAATAAATGGATTAAATCCTTTTCCTGGAGCTTGGTTTGAACATGAAGGTAATAGAATAAAAATTATTGAAGCAGAAAAATCTGAAAACTCTGGAAGAGCAGGAGAAGTTTTAACAGATGATTTAATTATTGGGTGTAAAGAAAAATCAATAAAAATTAAACTTATTCAAAAAGAAGGAAAAAAAATTTTGAAGACCAGTAATTTTTTAACCGGTTATAAAATTAAAAAGGGAGAAATACTCTCTTAATGATCAATTATCAAATTATTTTAGAATATCTTGGCTCTAATTATGTTGGCTGGCAATATCAGAAAAATGGAGCTTCAATCCAATCTTTAGTCGAAAAAGCTTTAAGTAAAATTTTAAAGTCAAAAGTTAAAATAAATGGTTCTGGTAGAACAGATGCTGGTGTACACGCTACAGGACAAAGTGCAAATTTTTATAGTGAAAAAAAAATTCTTAATAAATTTCAATTTTTAAACTCAGTAAATTTTTTTCTTAAAGATACTGATATTTCTATAATTGATTTAAAAAGAAAAAAAAAGTCTTTTCATGCAAGACATTCTGTAAAAAAAAAAATTTACAAATACATTATTATGAACAGAGAAGCTCATTCTCCAATTTTTAAAAAAAGGTCATGGCAAATTAAAAAGAAATTAAATTTACCTCAAATGAAAAAGGGAATAAAATTTTTTTTGGGTACTCATAATTTTTCAGCCATGAGAGCTTCTTCTTGTACAGCTAAAAGCCCTATAAGAACTATCACTAAAGCTAAAATAAAAAAAAAGAAAAATAGTATAATATTCATTTTTGAGTCAAAATCTTTTCTCCAAAAACAAGTTAGATCTATGGTTGGTTGCCTGAAATATGTTGGCGAAGAAAAATGGAAGCCTGAAAAAATAAAATTTGTGATTAGTTCAAAAAAAAGAAATTTATGCGCACCACCAGCACCACCGGACGGTCTTTATTTAGAAAAAGTATTTTACTAGAAAGCTACAAAAAAATGTTGTAACTAAAATGACTATGAAAAAAGCTTTAATAACAGGAATATCTGGACAAGACGGTTCGTATTTAAGTGAATTTCTTTTGAAAAAAAATTATGAAGTTCATGGAATAATTAGAAGAGTTGCTCTAGAAGATGAAACACATAGACTTTGGAGAATTAGGGAAATTAGAGATGAGTTAAATTTGCATAGCGGATCTCTTGAAAGCTTTCCAAGCTTAGCTAAAATTATAAATAAAGTTCAGCCTGATGAAATATATCATCTAGCTGCTCAAAGCTATGTAGCTAATTCATTCGAAGATGAGTTCTCTACAATTAATACTAATGTGAATGGTACACACTATATGCTTGCATCAATAAAAGAGTTTTCACCAAAATCTAAATTTTATTTTGCTGGTTCTTCTGAAATGTTTGGAAAAACAATTGAAACTCCTCAAAATGAAAAAACAAGATTTTATCCAAGATCTGCATACGGTATTTCTAAAGTTACAGGTTTTGAATTTACCAGAAATTATCGTGAAGCTTACGGAATGTTTGCAAGTACGGGAATATTATTTAATCATGAATCTCCTAGAAGAGGCTTTGAGTTTGTAACAAGAAAAATTTCATTAGCAGTTGCAAAAATTAAAAATAATTTACAAAACGAATTAAGATTAGGAAACCTTGAAGCTAAAAGAGATTGGGGGCATGCAAGAGATTATGTGGAGGCCATGTGGCTTATGCTTCAACAGAATATTTCAGAGGATTACGTTATAGGCACTGGTGAACAACATTCAGTTAAAGAATTTTTAGATATAGCATTTAGTCATGTAGGTTTAAATTATAAAGATTATGTAAAAATAGATAAGGCTTTTTTTAGACCTGCTGAGGTAGAGACACTTTTAGCAGATCCTTCTAACTCTAAAAAAAAGTTAGACTGGACTCCTAAAGTTAATTTTGAAAACCTCGTTAAAGAGATGGTAGAATCAGATTTGAAAAATGTAAAAGATAAGGTGCTCTAAATTAATTTACTTTAATGTTATTTAAAACTGTCTTCCAATAAAATTTTTTAATTTCTTTTATAGATTTTTGTGAAATTTTTGTACTTAGTTTTTTTTTATTTTTTAATTTAAATATTAATTTAATCAATTCATCATCATTTGTGTAACTTGGAATAACTTGTGAATTAAGTTTATCAAAGTTTTTTATAACTTTTCTACTTGAAATACAAGGAAGTCCAAATGACATGTAAGTTAGAATTTTAGTTTGTATGCCCGAAGAAATATTTAAATTTGCTAGTCCACAGAATGATTTTTTAATAATAGCATCTAGTTTATTCAATTTGCCGTGGACTAAGATTGATTTATTTCTTTCTAACAAAAATTTATCAATCTTAGATATTTCACCAATAATATGAAATTGAATTGATGAGTCCCTTTCAAGAATTTTAGGAAAAATATTTTTAGCAAAATACTTGCAAGCATCAAGATTTGGTAAATATTTGATATTTCCTATAAAAATAATTTTATTATTTTTTTTGCTATATCTAAATTTCTTTTTAATTTTATCAATTCCATAATTCGTTTGTTTAATTTTATTTTTAAATGTATTTACAGATTTTATTTCTTTTTTTGAAAACAAATAAATTTTATCAAATTTTTTAAAGCATAAAATTTCATATTTTTTTATTAAAATACCCTCTAACAGATAAATATATTTTAAAGGATTAAAAATATTTTTAGATTTAGAAGTTTGTAAGTAATTACTTGAATATAAATCACCCATATCTAAATATTTTTTTTTATGATTGGATGGACAATAATATTGAGTTGCTCTTAGTGTCTGAAAAAGAATTAAGTCAAAATCACGATAATTGCTTTTAATAAAATTGTTGATATCGTTCGAGTAGAAATATCCTAATTGCATAGGCTGTAATTTGAAAAGAAATTTAAATATATTAAACAGTTTAATTAAAATATTTCTTTCTTTAATAGTAATCAAATGTAAATTTTTAATTTTTTTTTGAGAAGAAATATTTTTATCAAGTGTCAATAGAGTCACTGAAAATTTTTTTTTAAAATGTTCGGTAAATTTTTTAGCTCTTACTACATCTCCCGAAAACCTTCCTGAAAAAGGATTCCGAGGAGTAATGAAAAGTAACTTTTTTATCTTTTTAATTTTTTTTTTATTCTCCATCTCGAACCTTCTCTTACTATGTAACCACAACAATTATTAGAGCCACATTTACAAGGATAATTTTTAAAATCATCATCAAAACTAAACCCATAATCATATGAAAATTCATCACCTTTTTTTATATCTTTAATTGCGTAAACCCAAACTTTTAGTCCAGTGCCTGTAACTTCACAATTAGGATCGCAAGAATGATTTATTAATCTTGCGGTATTAAATTTAAAATCTCCATCAAGATCATATCTTTTATTTAGGTTGAAAAGGTAGATAGCTCTATCATTATCATACTTAGGGTTTTCCTCAGCTTCTTTTCTAGTAATGACTTTACCCTTATATTCTATTACACGAGTTCCTTTTTTTATATCTTTAGCAGCATATAAACCTAAATTATCAATTTTTGATTTTCTTATCTTATAAAATTTCACCTAAAATAATCCTCAAGGATATTTTGATAAATTTTTGTCAGATTTTTTAAATCTTTTAAAGAAACACATTCGTCAATTTTATGCATTGTTTTATTTACTAAACCAAATTCAAGACATGGTGCAATTTTTTTTATAAATCTTGCGTCAGAAGTTCCGCCGGTTGTAGAAAATTTAGGTTTTATTTTAGTTACCTTTTTAATTATATTTCTAGCCATATAAATAGTTTTATTGGGTTTGGTAAGAAAAGACTCCCCATTAACATGAAAATCTATTTTAGATTTACATTTATTTTTTTTGCATAAATTTTTGACAATCGAATTAATTTTTTTCTTTAAACTACTTGAGGTATGAAGATTGTTAAATCTTACATTAAATTGTGCTATAGCATGAGCTGGAATAACGTTAGTAGCAGTATTATTAACATCTATCGAAGTAATTTCTAAGTTCGAAGGTTGAAAATTTTTGTTACCCTTATCTAACCTATGTTCATTAAGTTTTTTACATATTTTTACTAATGTATTTACAGGGTTATTAGAAAGATGAGGGTAAGCAACATGCCCTTGTGACCCAGAAATAATAATAGTCCCAGATAAGCTGCCTCGTCTGCCAATTTTTATCATTTCTCCAAGCTTATTAGGATTTGTCGGCTCACCTACAATGCAAAAATCTATTTTCTCTCTTTTTTTTTTTAAATAATCCACTACTTTTTTTGTTCCATTAATTGCTAAGGCTTCTTCATCTCCTGTGATCAGAAAACTTATTGAACCATTAAATTGTTTTCTTTTTTTTAAAAATTTATCTACTGCTGATATAAAACAAGCTATGGAGCTTTTCATGTCATTTGCACCTCTACCTATTAAATGATTATTTTTAATTAAAGGTCTAAAAGGGTTAACAGTCCAATCTTTTAAATTTCCTGGCGGCACAACATCTGTATGACCAGCGTAACATAAGTTAGGACTTTGTTTACCTAATCTCGCATAAATATTTTTAATTGGCTTACATATTTTATTTTTGTCTTTAAATTCTAAAATTTTACAATCAAACCCTAGTTTTTTTAATTGCTTTGCTACATATCCAATAGCTCCTGCATCTTTTGGTGTTACACTTGGAAATTTAATAAGCTCTTTTGCTAATTTTAATTCATTCATGTTTTATTTTAATCTCTTAACAGATCGTTAATAGATGTTTTACTTCTTGTTTTTGAGTCAACTTTTTTAACTATCACAGCACAGTATAAAGACGGCCTATCTGGATTAGATTTATTAGGTAAGCTTCCCGGTACTACAACAGAATAAGCCGGAACTTTTCCATAAGTAATTTCACCAGTAGCTCTATCAATAATCTTTGTTGATGCTCCTATATAAACTCCCATTGATATAACGGCACCTTCTTCAACTAACACACCTTCAGCAACCTCAGATCTTGCCCCAACAAAACAATTATCTTCAATAATTACTGGTCCAGCTTGCAATGGCTCAAGTACACCACCAATACCAGCTCCTCCAGAAATATGACAATTTTTTCCTACCTGCGCACAAGAGCCAACCGAAGCCCAAGTATCAATCATAGTTCCTTCATCAACGTATGCACCAAGGTTTACAAATGAAGGCATAAGAACAGCATTTTTAGCAATAAATGATCCTCTTCTAACGACGCCGTTTGGAACGTGTCTATAACCAGCTTTCTTCCAATCACTTTCTTTCCACTTTACTGTTTTACCAGGAACTTTATCATACCAAGTTGTATAAGGACCTTTAGACATTGTCATTTTATTTACTCTAAAACTTAAGAGTATTGCCTTTTTAATCCATTGATTAACAACCCAATTGCCATTTATCTTATTAGCTACTCGGATTTTTCCTTGGTCAACTAAATCAATTGTTTCATTTATTGCTTTAATAATTTTTTTATCTGACTTTGGGTTAACTTTTTCTTTTTTTTCAAAACTTTCATTAATAGTTTTTTCTAATTTATCTAAGTTCATTTATCTCCTTTAAAAATTTTGCCAGGTTATCTGTTTTATAATTAATAAAATTTTCATCCGAGTATTTTGCTGCCCAAGGTTCGTCATTTTTTATCCATACAGTTTTCATTCCTAATTCGTAAGCCGGCTTTAAATTTCTTGCTATATCTTCAAAGAATATACAGTATTGTGGCTCAATTTTGTAATTTTCTACTAATTTTTTATAAGGTTCTATTGAAGGCTTAGGAACAAAATCACAATCTCGAATATCGAAAATTCCGTCGAAAAGCCTATCAATTCCAATTCTTTTTGTTACATTTAAAGCGTGAGCCTTTGATCCATTAGTAAAAATTATTTTTTTTCCGTTTAGTTTTTTTATTTCTTCCTCTAAAAACTTATTTTTATTTAAAAAACTAAGATCAACATTATGTACAAATTCTAAAAATTCATCTGCGTCTATTTTATGATGTTTGATCATTCCATTTAATGTGGTGTTATATTCTTGAAAATAATTTTTTTGAATTTTCCTAGCTTCTTCTAAACTTACATTTAGTTTCTCAGATATAAATTTTGACATTTTTTTATCTACTTGGTCAAAAACTTTTGTTGCACCATCGTAAAGAGTGTTATCAAGATCAAATAACCAAAATTTTATTTTTGTTAAGCTTTTCATTCTCTTATTAAGGTTCCAGAACCCTGATCGGAAAAAATTTCATGTAATATTGAATGTGATTTTCTTCCATCAAGTATAACAACTCCTCTTACTCCATTCTCGACAGCATCAACACAATTTTGTATTTTAGGAATCATACCTCCTTGAACAACTTTCCACTTAATCAGATTTTCTAGATCTAAAGGTTTTATTTCTGAAATTAGTTTCTTTTGATCGTCATAAACTCCTTCAACATTGGTCATTAGTAATAACCTTCTAGATTTAAGTTTTTTAGCTATTGCACTAGCTGCTGTATCTCCATTTATATTATAAGTTTGTTGATTTGCTCCAATGCCAAGTGGAGCTACAATAGGAATTTGTTTTTGGTTAATTGCATCTTCAATTAATTTTGAATTAATTTTATTTGGAATTCCAACAAAGCCCAATTCTTTTCTTTCAGGACTTACTTCGATTATATTATTTTTTTTCGGATGAAAAGATACAGCATTAGAACCTAACTTCTTTAAATTTTGAACAATATCATCATTAAAATCAATTAGAACTTTTTCAACAATATTAATAATATTTTTATCCGTCACTCTTAATCCATCGATAAATTTTGACTCAATTTTCTTTTGATCTAATTCTCTCTTAATTCTTGGACCACCGCCATGAACAATAATTACTGACAAACCCAATTTATTTAGAATATTAATATCTAAAATAAAATTATTAAATACATCTCTATCAATTAAAACGTTTCCTCCGTATTTAATTACAATCTTTTCATCTTTATATTTTGAAACATACTTTTGAACATTGTTTATATCTGGCGCATCTTTTGGCCAAAATTTTTTTATTTCTTCAAAAGAAATGTTTTGAGACATTTAATTTGTTTTTACAGTAGTTTGTTTGACGATTATGTATTGCTGAGCAATTGTTAAAATATTGTTTACTGTCCAGTAAACAACTAGACCTGATGGGAATGAAGCCAAAATGATTGTTAAAAATAGTGGAAAGAATGCAAAAATTTTTGCTTGAATAGGATCAGCTGGTGCTGGATTTAGTTTTTGTTGCACCCACATTGACGCTCCCATCAGAATTGGCCAAATACCAATAATCATGAAGCTTGGAGGATCCCATGGGATTAGTCCAAACAAATTAAAAATAGTTGTAGGATCAGCTGCTGATAAATCTTTAATCCATCCAAAAAACGGCTGATGTCTCATCTCTAAAGAAATAAAAAGCATTTTATAAATTGCAAAAAAGAACGGAATTTGAATTAAAACTGGCAAACATCCAGATGCTGGATTAATTTTTTCTTTTCTATAAAGAGCCATCATTTCTTGCTGTAATTTCACTTTATCGTCTTTATGAAGTTCCTTAAGCCTCATCATTTCTGGCTGCACAGCTTTCATCTTTGCCATTGATTTAAATGAAAAGTTTGCAAGTGGGAAAAATATTAATCTTAAAGCAATAGTTAATAGAACAATAGCAGTTCCAAAGTTTCCTGAAATTTTGAACAAATAATCAATCACAAAAAATAATGGTTTTGTGAAAAAATAAAACCAACCCCAATCAATTACTAAATCAAACTTTTTAATGCTCTGTATTTCAGCGTAAGTATCAATTGTTTCAACCTCTTTAGCAGCAACAAATAATCTAAGTTCATTAATTCCTGTTGAAGATGGATTAATTATAGTTGGTTTATTAATTATATAATTAGCTTTAAATCCTTCATCATAAAGAAAAGTTGATTTGAAATTTTTTCCAGACTCAGGGACAAAAGCTGTCATCCAATATTTATCAGTTATGCCAAGCCAACCTTCATTTGATTCTCTAACAATTTTTTTCTCTTTAACATCATCGTAATCATCTTCTTTTAATTCGTCATCAAATACACCGATAAAACCCTCGTGTTGTATGTAAAAGTTTTGAATGTCATCTGGAATCTTGTTTCTAGTCATTTGAGCATAAGGAAATAGCTCAACAACACTATTAGTACTATTCTTTACTTGTTGTGATATTTTAAAAAGATATTTATCATCAAGTTCTATTTTTTTTTCAAAAATAATTCCTTCATTATTATCCCATTGAATTATTACTGGAGATTTTTCGGTTAGAGTATTATTGCCTTTTACTGTCCAGACAGAGCTATTTGATGGTACTTTTATTTTATTACCAATACTTGTCCATCCTGTTTCAATAAAAAACCCATTTTCTGTTTTTGATGGATATAAAAAAACTGTGTTCTCGCCACCAACTACTTTTTGTTTATGTTTTTTAAAAGATATATCATCAATTAAAGCCCCCTCTAAAGATAGCGATCCGACAACATTTTCATTTTCAATTGTAATTCTTTTACTTTTATTTATTGCTTCTTCTCTAGTAACTTTTTTAATAATTATAGGTTGATTGATAGTAGGCGCTATTGAAGATTGATTATTATTTTGTTCAACCTGTTGAGTGTTGCTTTGCTCAGCAGTTTTTCTAGGTGTTTCAAAAAAAGCTCCCCAGAATAATAATACAGACATTGAAAGTGCGATAGCTACAAAAACGTTTCTATTATCCATTTAATTTTTCTTTCTTTATTTCTTTTTTATTTGGAACATAATTATAGCTAGATCCACCACCTAATAATTTTATTGGATGACAAGTTAATATTCTTTTAACTCCTAATATAGATCCACTTAGCAAACCATGTTTTTTAAGTGAGCCAATATAATATTCTGAGCATTCTTGTTCATATCTACAATTATTACCCATTAAAGGTGAAAATAGATATTTATAAATTTTAATTAAGCAAATTTGAAAGTTAATAATTATTTTGTTCATCTTACTTTTTTATTTTATCAAAACATTTTTCCATTATAGGCATAAGCAAATCATGTTTTTGAGTATAGGCATTAGATTTTCCAAAAACTATATAAGTGTAATCTTTATCAATTGCACCTCTTTTTTTTAGCAACTTCTGGACAATTGCTTTTAATTTCCTTCTAATTTTGTTTCTTTTAACAGCATTCCCAATTTTTTTTTTCATTACAAAACTGATTAACAAGCTAGATTTTACTTTGGGTTTTTAAAAATTCTTAGT
>Ga0255777_10002738_pt1 | contig 15466 bp, 16 predicted proteins | sample 101ome_15_FD_179975 | JGI IMG/M metagenome (GOLD analysis project Ga0255777, IMG submission 179975) | Coastal salt marsh microbial communities from the Groves Creek Marsh, Skidaway Island, Georgia - 101402AT metaG (version 2) | ecosystem: Environmental > Aquatic > Marine > Intertidal zone >...
TAAATATAAACGATAATAGAAATATATTTTTCTAGTTTTTGTAACATTCAAAAAATGTTCGAAGCATTATTAGAGATTTTTGAAACTCATAGTTTAGGCTTTTTACCATTAAGCTTATTAGCTGTGTTACCTGAACTATTTTTATTTTTAGTTATCTCTGTTTTATTAATCGTAGGTTCAGCTTATTCTACATCTAAGCGCCATGGTTATCCCATGTTGGTTAAGCCAATTGCTTGGATAACTATGTTTGCTCTATTTTTAGCCTTTTTATTGGTAATTAATAACCCAATACCACACCAAGTTCTTTTTAGTGGGGCACTGATAGTAGATAATTTTAGTAATTTCGTTAAAGGAGTTGTTTTGTTGTCTAGTATAGCATGTTTAGCTGTTTCTTTAGATTATATTAAACAAGAGAGAATTCATGCATTTGAATATTCTATACTTATTTTATTTGCAGTTGTAGGTATGTTGTTATTAGTATCTTCTTACGATCTAATCACTTTATATTTAGCAATTGAAATGGTAAGTTTGTCTTCATATGTTTTAGCAACTTTCAAAAGACAATCTGCTTTCTCAACAGAAGCCGGATTGAAATACTTTATTTTAGGGGCTTTCTCTTCAGGTTTATTGTTATTCGGTTCTTCTATGGTATATGGTTTAACCGGAACTACAAATTTTGGTCAACTTAACCAGTTTTTAATAGGGACTGGAGGAGACCCTGAGCTAGTTTCTACTGGCTTGGTAATTGGTGTTTTATTTATAGGTATCGCTTTATTATTTAAAGCTACTGCAGCACCTTTCCATATGTGGGCGCCTGATGTTTACGAAGGAGCACCAACAATCGTATCTACTTTTTTCGCGGTTGTTCCTAAAATAGCAATTTTAGGTCTATTCCTTCGCTTATTTATGTTCAGTTTTTATGACTTAGTAGGTTTTTGGCAACAGTTACTTGTTTTCTGTTCTTTGACCTCTATGGTATTAGCTGCACTAATTGCATTGAAGCAACGCAAGTTAAAGCGTTTCTTTGCATATAGTTCAGTAGGTCATGTAGGTTACCTTTTAGTTGGTTTCGCAACAGGAACTTTAGAAGGTGTTTATGCTATGATGATCTATACTCTTATTTATATTGTAATGACCTTGAACGCTTGGACTTTCATTCTTTCAACCGAATTACAATCAAAAGGGCGCGGAACTTATTTCACAGATTTAGGCTATTTATCTAGAATCAACCCTTTATTAGCTATTACATTCACTATGACTCTGCTTTCTATGGCAGGAGTACCTCCACTAGCAGGATTCTGTGCAAAAATGTACGTATTCTTCGCTGCTATGGAAGGTTCTATGTATTTTTTAGCAGTAGTTGGTGTTTTAACTAGTGTAATTGGAGCATTTTATTATATTCGTTTCATCAAGATTATGTATTTTGAAAAAATGCGTTCATGGACTTTCTTTAGACAGATCAGTCGCGAGAAATCATTAATTCTTGGTTCAACAAGTATTTTCATAATTGTTTTCTTCTTATATCCAACACCTCTAATGTTAATGGCTCATAAATTAGCTTTAACTGTTTGCCTATAATTAATTTTTTATCAAAAATGACTTCAAAAAGAGAAACTTTGAAATTTAAACCAAATACAAGAAAATATAAAACAATACTTTTAGATGGATCAAGTTTCGTTGGAAAGTGGTCATTCTTCAAAAAAAGTTATAATCCTATAATAGATTCAGTAAAACATCCTTTTTGGCTCTTAGAAGCTAATTCAAAGGATTCTTACAAATAAATTTATTTTTATTTTATTATGCCACAATTAGATACAGTAACTTTCTTATCTCAAATTTTTTGGTTGGTAATTATTTTTGGTTTTTTCTATTTAATTGTTCTTACTCATATTTTACCTGCTATCAGCAGAATTCTAAAAGTACGTAAGAAAAAATTAGAATACAACAAAAATGCTATGTATACCTTAGGTGATGAAAAAGGTGATACTTTAGCTGGATATGATAAAATTTTATCACAAGGTCTAGAAGTTTCACGTAATAGCCTAGCAAATTCTTCACAATTAGGAGACGCTTGGGTATCTTCTTCATTAAAAGAGATTAACAAAGAAGGTTCTATGTTAAATAGTAACACTTCTTACTTAAATGCTTTTGGTAATATCATCGGTTCTAAGCATGTAATTAAAACTCTTTATACCAAAAAATAATTTAGTATAAGTTAATATAATTGAAATATTATTATATTAGCAAATATGTAGAAACGGGTGTATAGCTCAGCTGGTAGAGCATTAGGCTTTTAACCTACTGGTCCCAAGTTCGAATCTTGGTGCACTCATCATTCATCATTTTGGATTAGTTTAAGGTGAAATAGTTTCCTTAAATTACTTAATGAGTCAAGATATTTAAAGTATGTTGACATCATGTTTTTATATTATTTGGAGAAATTTGTTAACAAGGTTGGCATTTTCTTAATTTTTTTTCTCATTGATTTTTCTCACGACTTATGATCGTACAAGCAGCAAAATTAATTGGAGCAGGAGCAGCTACCATCTCTGTAGGAGGTGCAGGAGCTGGAATTGGAACTGTATTCGGTGCTTTAGTAATTGGTGTATCACGTAACCCATCATTAGAGCAGCGCTTATTCCGTTTAACCATTTTAGGTTTCGCTCTAACTGAAGCTATGGCTCTATTCGGGCTAATGATGGCTTTCTTAATTCTTTTCACTTTCTAATAAAGTTGAAAATGACTAATTTTTTATTGAGTGAATAATAAATTTATTCACTCACCTTAAAAAATAAAAGATATCTTTAGAATAAACAAAGTGTCTTTTATTTTTTATTACATTAATATTTTTTCGTATATCTTATGAGAACAAGATGGAATAAACAACCCGGACTAGATTTCTTAAGTGCCCATTTAATTGATTACCCTTCTCCTACTAATTTAGGATACCTTTGGGGTATTGGTTCAACAGCGGGGTTATGCTTAGGTATTCAAATAGTTACCGGTATTTTTCTAGCAATGCATTATACCGCTCATGTAGATCTTGCTTTTGCAAGTGTTGAGCATATTATGAGAGATGTAAATAATGGTTGGTTATTACGTTATCTGCACGCAAACGGAGCTTCAATGTTCTTTATTGCAGTTTATGTGCACATGGCTAAAAACTTATATTATGGTTCTTACACTCATCCACGTGAGCATCTATGGTGTTCAGGAGTTATCATTTATTTATTAATGATGGGAACTGGTTTCATTGGTTATGTTTTACCTTGGGGACAAATGAGTCTTTGGGGAGCAACAGTGATTACAAACCTTGCATCAGCAATTCCATTCGTTGGTCAAGCAATTGTAGAATGGGTATGGGGAGGTTTCTCAGTAGACAATGCTACATTAAATCGCTTTTATAGTTTGCATTATCTATTACCTTTTGTAATCGCTGGTTTAGTAATTACACACCTAGCCTTATTACATCAAGTAGGTAATAATAACCCAATTGGTGTAGATACTACCGTAGATAAAATGCCATTTTATCCTTATTGTTATGTTAAGGATTTATTAGTATTTTTATCATTCGCAGTATTCTTCTCATTTGTAGTATATTTTTATCCTAACGTTTTAGGACATTCTGATAATTATATTCCTGCAAACCCATTGGTAACACCTGCACACATTGTACCAGAATGGTATTTTTTACCTTTTTATGCAATTTTACGCTCAATTCCTGACAAGTTAGGTGGAGTTATTGCAATGATCGGGGCAATTCTTATTTTATTAACTATTCCTTTTACTCAGAGTTCTGAAGTTCGCAGTTCTACATTTAGACCATTATTCAAGATTTTATTCTGGATATTTGTAGCAGACTTCTTGATTTTAGGATGGATTGGACAAATGGTAGTAGAATATCCTTATGTTGAAATTGGACAAATAGCAACATTCTTTTATTTCTTTTACTTTTTGATCATCATTCCTTTCTTTGGAAAATTTGAATCGTATTTATTAAGAATGGACCTAAGTAAATAAATGTTTTTGTTATTTCTTTTTTGCGAATCTATCACAAATTTGATTAAATAACAAGGTTTATTTATATAAACAAGAGATTTCTTCTTTATATAAATAGATGTATATTTATTCCTATGCAAAACAATAATAATATTATATCAAGAAAAAAAGTAAACCCTTTAGCGATAAAACAAATTTTCGATGAAAGTCAATTTGTTATTACTGCTACTCATTCAGGATTTACTATCAGCGATTTCAATACTTTTCGTGACTCTTTGTCTAAATTAGGGTTGAAAGTTAAACAAGTAAAGAATAAACCTTTAATAAAGTTCTTAGAAGAAACAAAATATAATTCTTTCACTTCATTGTTTCAAGGAAATACTATTCTTTTATATAGTTACGATAAAAACATCAATTATAATCAAGTTTATAAGACACTATGCAAAAATAAGAATATTCTTATGACCGGTATGTTAATTGATGATGTTTTTTTATCAACAACAATGATGAAATCCCTCTTAGTTAAAAATCCCCTAGATAACATGAGTGAGTTTTATGGTTTATTGAAATATAGTACTAATCGTTTAGTAAATCAAGGTCTGGTAGGAAAAGTTCCTTCATTGTTATTTAGTTTAGACCACATCAAAAAAAAGGCGAAATAGTTCAGTTGGTTAGAACATTGGAATCATAATCCAAGTGTCGTAGGTTCAAGTCCTACTTTCGCTAAGCCTTAAGCGGGTATAACTCAGTTGGTTAGAGTGTTTGCTTGTCGAGCAAAAGGTCACGGGTTCGAGTCCCGTTACTCGCGTTATTTTTAAAAGTTTAGTTACTTTTAATACAATATTATTTTATTAATATGTACTTATTGATTATTTTATTGCCATTAATTAGTGCTTTGACAGCAGGATTATTCGGTCGTTTCATTGGTCGTGAAGGTTCTAAATGGATTACTACAAGTTGTATTTTCATTACCTTTCTAATGTCTTGTGTGGCTTTCTATGAAGTTGCATTAGCTGGTAGTCCTTGTTACTTTGAAGTTATGACATGGATTGATTCTGAAATGTTTAGTACATCTTGGGGATTTATGTTTGATTCCCTAACCGTAGTTATGTTGGTAGTTGTAACTTGTGTTTCTACATTAGTTCACTTATATTCGACTGAATATATGGGAGGAGATCCTCACTTACCACGTTTTATGTCATATTTGTCTCTATTCACCTTTTTCATGTTGATTTTAGTGACCGCTGACAACTTTTTACAAATGTTTGTCGGTTGGGAAGGTGTAGGACTTTGTTCATATTTACTAATTAATTTCTGGTTCGCACGTTTACAAGCGAATAAAGCTGCAATTAAAGCAATGCTTGTTAATAGAGTAGGAGATTTCGGTTTAGCACTTGGAATATTTGCAATTTTCTTAACTTTCAAGTCAATTGATTATGCTACTGTATTTGCTGCAGCACCTTCAGTGATCGGGCAAACTACAACTTTTTTTAATTTTGAAGTAGATACTTTAACTTTAATTTGTTTGCTTTTATTTGTTGGAGCCGTAGGTAAATCTGCTCAAATTGGTTTACATACTTGGTTACCTGATGCTATGGAAGGACCAACTCCAGTTTCAGCGTTGATTCACGCTGCTACAATGGTTACCGCTGGTGTTTTCTTATTGGCTCGTTGTTCACCTATATTTGAATATGCACCGACAGCTTTAGTAGTTGTGACCGTTATGGGTGCTATGACAGCATTCTTTGCGGGTACTACTGGTTTATTACAAAATGATCTGAAAAGGGTTATTGCTTATTCAACTTGTAGTCAGTTAGGATATATGGTTTTTGCTTGTGGTCTTTCTGGTTATTCAGTAGGTGTTTTCCACTTAGCAAATCACGCTTTCTTTAAAGCTCTGTTATTCTTAAGTGCTGGTTCTGTAATTCATGCAATGGGTGACGAACAAGATATGCGTAAAATGGGAGGACTTGTAAGAGTTTTACCCTATACATATGCTATGTTTTTCATCGGTTCATTAGCTTTAATGGGATTTCCGTTCTTAACAGGTTTCTATTCTAAAGATGTTATTTTAGAAATAGCTTATGCTCATTATACTTTACATGGACATTTTGCACATTGGTTAGGTACATTAGCAGCTTTCTTTACTGCTTTTTACTCAATGAGATTATTATATCTTACTTTTTTAGCTGAAACTAATAGTTACAGACAGATAATGCAACACGCTCACGATGCCCCATTTGCTATGGGATTCCCTCTTTTCGTATTATCTCTAGGTAGTATGTTCATTGGTTATTTAACCAAAGATATGATAATTGGTGTAGGTACAGATTTCTGGGGAAACGCCTTATTCACACATCCTAATAATTTGACTATGTTAGAGGCTGAATTTATACCTCATTATATTAAATTAGTGCCTGTTGTTTTTAGTTTGACTGGAGCAATTTCAGCATTTATTTTATATATGAGTTATTCAAATTCTCTTTATGAGCTTAAAGTTAGTCCAATGGGACGTAAAATGTATACTTTCTTGAATCGTAAATGGTTCTTCGATAAAGTTTATAATGATTATGTGACTCAAAATATGTTGAGCTTTGGATATCATACATCTTATAAGCTGATTGATAGAGGTGTTTTCGAATTTCTAGGCCCATTAGGTCTTTCTCGATTAGTGTCTAAACGTGGAAGTGGATTTGCAAGCTTACAAACAGGATTCTTATATCACTACGCATTTGTGATGTTATTAGGTGTTACTTTTATTGTAGCTATCGTTGGATTATGGGATATGATTATACCATTGATGGATAGTCGTCTATTCTTTATTCTTCTAATAACAGCTTTTTTCTCACATCAATATTTTGATAAAAAAGAATAAGTTTTATATCTAAATTAATCTGAAAAAAGATTATTAGATAATTTCAAAACCTCAATTTAACTCGAGTTAGTTTTGGATTTCATTTTTTAATAACTATGTTTAGTTCAAATTTATTATCAACTTTGATTTTATTACCTTTGATAGGTTCCTTTGGAATGTTATTTATTCCTTCAAGATACTCTGAAGTGATTAAAGCAACAGTTTTATCTATCTCTTTAATCGAGTTTATCTTATCGTTGAATCTATGGATGCAATTTGATCATTCTACTGCTAAATTTCAATTCGTAGAAGTCTATGAATGGATTGATAACTCGAATATTGTGTTCTACTTAGGTATTGATGGTATTTCTTTATTCTTTGTTCTATTAACTACACTATTAATTCCTATTTGTTTATTAGCTAGTTGGGACGCCATCAAATCAAATCCTAAAGAATACTTTATTGCTTTTTTAGCAATGGAATCTCTAGTTATAGCAGTTTTTTGTGTTCTAGATTTAATTCTTTTCTACGTTTTCTTTGAAAGCGTACTAATTCCAATGTTCATTATCATTGGAGTTTGGGGATCACGTGAACGTCGTATAAGAGCAGCGTATATGTTCTTCTTATATACTTTATTAGGTTCTGTTTTAATGCTATTGGCTATCTTATATATCTACTATTCAGCAGGTACCACAGATTACCAAACATTATTAACCACAACCTTTGACCCAGAGGTACAGAAATTATTATGGTTAGCTTTCTTTGCTTCTTTTGCAACTAAAGTTCCTATGTTGCCTGTACATATTTGGTTACCTGAAGCACACGTTGAAGCTCCAACTGCAGGTTCAGTTATCCTAGCAGGTATTTTATTGAAATTAGGTAGTTACGGATTTTTACGTTTTTCATTACCTTTATTTCCTTATGCTTCAGTTTACTTTACTCCTTTAATTTATACTTTTGGTGTTATAGCAGTTATTTATACTTCATTGACTGCAATTAGACAAACTGATTTAAAACGTATCATTGCATATGCTTCAGTGGCTCACATGAATTTAGTTTTGATTGGTATGTTTGTATTTAACACACAAGGCTTAGAAGGAAGTATTCTACAACAATTAAGTCACGGTCTTGTTTCAGGTGCTTTATTCCTATGTGTTGGTGTTATCTATGATAGACATCATACACGTTTAGTTAAATACTATAGTGGATTAGCACATACTATGCCGTTGTATATAGCTATATTTATGTTCTTCAGTATGGCTAATATTGCTTTACCAGGAACCAGTAGTTTCGTTGGTGAATTTTTAATCTTAGTAGGTGCTTTTCAAACAAATACAACTGTTTGTGTATTATCCGCAACTGGTATGATTTTAGGTGGAGGTTATTCTCTATGGTTGTTTAATCGTGTAGCCTTTGGTAATATTAAAATTCAGTATATGTCTCAATTCTCTGATGTAAATCGACGTGAAATAGCAACATTATTGCCTTTGATCATTTTGACTTTAGTTATGGGAATTTATCCTGAAATTTTCCTAGATCCAATGCATGTTTCATGTAATAATCTATTAGAGCATATAAATATCAGCCAATAATTATCATTATAGACTCTTTTGTAAGAGATCTAAGAGCTTGTAACTCAGGGGTTAGAGTGCGCGCCTGATAAGTGCGAAGTCGGTAGTTCAAATCTACCCAGGCTCAGTTTTAAAATTTCAATAAAATCAACAAAAATAGCAAATCATAAGGGGTACCCTTACAGTGTTTGAAAAACGCTTGAATTCCCTCACAAAATTCGTCGTTTTTTATCTTTTTTTGCTGAAATTTTCTATAATAAAAAGGGTGGTTAGCTCAGCGGTAGAGCATCTCGTTTACACCGAGAAAGTCGGGGGTTCGATTCCCTCACTACCTACTTAAAAAACAAAAAAATAAATTATCTCTTGCATTTTTCGATTATAAGAGAGAATAAGTTTTTAAGGGCTTATTATTGATGTATCTTAGAATATATCTATTTGTTTTAGAATTGATTTCATTTTAATCACCCTGAAGCTTAAACCTATTTATTCTTCGAATTTACATAAGTTTGTTGCAAAATGGCGGATATAGCTCAGTTGGTTAGAGCGTTAGATTGTGATTCTAGATGTCATGGGTTCAAGTCCCATTATTCGCCCTAAAAATTTAAATCTATTTCATTAAAATGACCCATTTATTTGGTACATATATATCAGAAAACAAATCCTTAAGTATAAGCTTAACTAATTTATATGGTATAGGTAAAAAACAAGCAATATCTATTTGTAAAACAGCAGGTATAAACCCAAAAGTTAAAATAAATCAGTTAACTAAACAACAATTAGACCTTATAATCGTAACAATAGAATCTAATCATACCATTGACAGTGAACTTAAAAAAGAATTAAGAGAAATAATTCAAAAGTTTGTATCCATCCAATGTTATAGAGGGATAAGACATTTCCAAGGTTTACCATTAAGAGGTCAAAGAACTAGTACAAATGGACGAACTCAAAAACGTTTAGGATCTTTTAGAGCTAAACGCCGCTAGTTGCTAAATGCTAAATAAAAAATATTTATTTCATTCAAAACACTTATGAATGCACTTAAAAATAATTACACAAAGTATCTTGAGTCTAAAAACAAAAAGCTAAAATCTATTGCAAAAATAGATACTAGTAATGATCTAAAACACGTAGTTATTCATGCTAAATGTAGTTTTAATAACACAATATTTACTGTAACTGACTTGAATGGTAATTCATTAATGTGGAGTTCTCCTGCTTGTCATGGTTTAAAAGGTAGTCGTCGTTCAACAACATTTGCAGCTCGTGTAGCCTTAGTAGAAATAGCTAAAAACTTGAATGACTTAAACATCGAAACTGCAAGTTTAAGACTTAAAGGTATAGGTCCAGGTAGACGACAAATAACCAAAATACTTTCAGATTATTCAATCGAAGTGGAGTCAATTCAAGATGTAACACCTTTACCATTTAATGGTACAAAGAAAAGGGTAAAACGTCGTATATAAATAATAATAAATAAGCGGGTATATGTTAATGGTTAAACGATTTGGCTTCCAACCAGAAGATGAGGGTTCGATTCCCTCTACCCGTATTTAATTCTGAATAGATGTCCTTTTCGTCTAGTGGTCCAGGACACTGCTTTTTCATGGCAGCTACACGGGTTCGAATCCCGTAAAGGATATTATATAAAATGATTTACTTTTCGAGTATTCATTTGTATATTTAATTTTCAATAAGATTAAACTATTAGATATTTAGTTTAATCAGTTAATTTTTTAAATTTGCAAAATTATGAATTCTGTTTCATCAGCAAAAAATTTTCAGAGACATCCATTTCATTTAGTTGATCCTAGCCCTTGGCCTTTACTTTGCTCAACTATGGCATTTACCATGGTTTCAGGAGGTGTAATGTGGTTTCATGGGTATTCATTAGGAGGATGGACCTTAGCCTTTGGAGGACTAGGTGTTTTATTCAATATGTATGTTTGGTGGAGAGACATTATCCGCGAAGCTTCATTTGAAGGTTGGCATACTAATTTAGTACAATTAGGTATGCGTTATGGTATGATGTTATTTATTTGTTCAGAAGTAATGTTTTTCTTTGCTTTCTTCTGGGCTTTCTTCCATTCAAGCTTAAACCCTACTCCAGAAATTGGAGGTGTTTGGCCACCAAAAGGTATTGAGGTTTTAAGTGCATGGGAAGTTCCTCTTTTAAATACCATTATTTTGTTAACATCAGGTTTATCATGTACTTGGTGTCATCATGCCATTGTAGCTGGTCGTAGAAAAGAAGCAATTACTGGTATGGTAATTACTTTAATTCTAGCAGTAGTTTTCACTGGTTTACAAGCATTTGAATATCTAAATGCTGGATTCACTATTTCTGATAGTGTTTTTGGTTCTACATTTTACATGGCAACCGGATTCCACGGTTTCCACGTTATAATAGGAACAACTTTCTTAGGTGTATGTTTTCTAAGATTATTAGATTATCATTTTACTAAACAACATCACTTCGGATTCGAAGCAGCAGCTTGGTATTGGCACTTCGTTGACGTAGTTTGGTTATTCTTATTTGTAACCATTTATTGGTGGGGAGGTAGATAATTTACTTTGACACATCATATAACTCATTGATGAATATGATTCATCAATACTCAACATTTTTTAAACTTTAAATTATGAATATACAAAACCCTTTAGAACAATTCCAAATCGTTCCAATTATACCGATTAAAGCAGGTGCTATTGACATTTCATTTACCAACTCTTCATTAATGATGATATTGGCTACTGGAGCTTTTATTAACCTTTGTCGAGTAGTTCTAGTAGAAGGTCAAGGACATTTAGTTCCAAATCGTTGGCAAGCGTTAGTTGAATTCTTTTATGGATTTATTCAAGATATGGTAAGTAGTAATTTAGGAGATCGTGGACAAGGATACTTTCCTATGATTTTCGTTCTTTTCATTTTCTTACTAACTTGTAATCTTATTGGAATGGTTCCATATAGTTTTACTGTAACAAGTCACATTATTGTTACTTTAACTCTTTCATTAACTGTTTATATTGGAGTAACTTTTATCTTGTTTAGAGAACATGGATTCCATGCTCTTTCTTTATTCGTTCCAGCAGGAGCACCATTCGCTTTATATTTCCTTTTAATTGGTATTGAACTAATTTCAAATGTAATGCGTGTTGTTTCTTTATCTGTTCGACTTTTCGCTAATATGATGTCAGGTCATATTTTATTAAAAGTTTTATTAGGATTCGCTTGGACAATGATGATGTCAGGAGGTATTATGTTATTAGTTCATTTAGTTCCTATGGGAGTAGTGTTTGTTCTATTATTCTTAGAAACTGCAGTTGCTTGTATCCAGGCATATGTATTTGCTATTCTAACATGTATTTATCTAAATGAAGCTATGAATTTACACTAGTAATTCATTAGTTTAACTTTATCCAAATATTAATGAATTCCCTTTTTAATTTATTTTACCTAGAATATTCTCCAGTTTTCATTACTTTGTTAATTGGGCTTGCTTTAGCTTCAATTATATTCGGTGCTTCTTATTTCTTCTCGAGACAAGCAAGTGACCCTGAAAAGTTATCTCCTTATGAATGTGGATTTGAACCTTTCGAAGACGCAAGAAATACATTTGATATCCGCTTCTACTTAGTGGCCATCTTATTTATCTTATTCGATCTAGAAGCTTGTTTTCTATTTCCTTGGGTTGTTTCTTTAAACGAAATATCAAGTCTAGGTTTTTGGAGTATGCTGGATTTTATTATAGAACTTACCATTGGATTTATTTACGCATGGAAAATAGGATCTTTGGAATGGGAGTAATATAATATATAAATAAAATACTTCTTGAACTTACAAACAAAAAAATAAGTTCGACTATAAATAATGAAGAATAGACTGAAAAAGTCTTTTTTCATTTTAATTCTCTAGTAGCTCAGTTGGTTAGAGCGTATGGCTGTTAACCATAATGTCGTTGGTTCGAATCCAACCTGGGGAGATTTCATATAGCAAATCTTTTGAGTAAAGGGTTTGTCTTATATCAATATTAAAATTTTAAATATTTTACTATTTATGTTTACTAAAGCAATTAAACGAGCTATTATTTATGGCGGAATTGGAATAGCAGCTTCAGGATTAATTCCTCACGCTGAGTGTGACGCTGCTAGACCTTGGCAACTTATGTTCCAAGATCCTGCAACCCCTGTTATGGAAGGTGTTATCGGTTTCCATAATGACTTAATGTTTGTTGTTGTGTTTGTAGGTATTTTTGTTGGATATGTGCTTATGCGTTGTGTTCAGCTTTATACTAGCGATGTACATCCAGTACCTAATCGCGTACAACATGGTACTTTATTAGAAATTGTTTGGACTATTACACCAGCATTAATCTTAATGTCTGTTGCAGTACCTTCATTTGCATTATTATATTCTGTAGATGAAATTATCGATCCGGCAGTTACTTTAAAAGCAGTAGGTCACCAGTGGTATTGGAGTTATGAATACTCTGATTATGTAAATGAAGATGGAGAATTTATTAATTTTGACTCATATATGTTAGCAGAAGATGATCTAATGCAACATAGTGATGATCCAGGTAAATTCCGTCTATTAGAAGTAGATAACCGTGTAGTATTACCTATACAAACACATATTCGTGTTGTAGTTACTGCAGCGGATGTACTTCACTGTTGGGCAATTCCTTCATTAGGAGTAAAATTAGATGCTTGTCCTGGACGTTTGAACCAAACTTCACTATTTATTAAGCGTGAAGGTGTTTTCTACGGACAGTGTAGTGAAATTTGTGGAGTAAATCACGGATTCATGCCTATTGTAGTTGTAGGAGAGTCTCTTGAAAATTACTCAACTTGGATTTCAGACAAACTAGCAGATTTATAATCTATTGTCAAACAAAATTAATTCACAAGTAACTTATATATATTTAAAACAAAAATTATGAATGTAGGTTTAGGTCAATTAGTTATAATATTAATTCTTTTAGCTTTATTATGGGGTAATTTTCCTCAAGCTTTCAAGAATATTGTATCAAATATACGCGAAGTTTTAGATAAAACCCCTAAAGATGATAAAGCAAAGGAATCAAAAGATAAAATTGATTCCAATCAATAAATTATAACAGGAGAAAAGGGACTCGAACCCTTAACTTACGGCTTTGGAGACCGTTGCTCTACCAATTGAACTATTCTCCTTTTGTGAATTAGTATATAATTTTCTATTTCATTTAGAAAATTCAAGACTATTCTCTTATAATCTAAAAACATAAGAGATAATTAAAATTTTACGTTATCTTTCATTCTGTTTGGTAAATCTTTTTATATAAGTATAAAAGATATAAAAGAAAACTATGCCTTTATCAGTATATAATTGGTCATCTAGATGGCTATATTCAACTAACCATAAAGATATCGGAACTTTATACTTCATTTTTGGTGGTGTTTCAGGTGTAATGGGAACTACTTTATCTATCCTATTACGTATGGAATTAGCACAACCAGGAGCTCAAATATTAGCAGGAAACAATCAACTTTATAATGTTATTGTAACCGCTCATGCTCTTGTTATGATCTTCTTCTTTGTTATGCCGACTTTAATTGGAGGTTTCGGTAACTGGTTTGTTCCTCTTATGATTGGAGCTCCAGATATGGCATTCCCACGTCTAAATAACATCTCTTTTTGGTTATTACCTCCAGCACTTCTATTATTACTAAGCTCTTCACTTGTTGAAGCTGGAGCGGGAACTGGATGGACTGTATACCCACCATTAGCGAGTGTACAAGCACACTCAGGTCCATCAGTAGACTTAGCTATTTTTAGTCTACACTTAGGTGGTACTTCATCTATCTTAGGTGCAATTAACTTTATTACCACTATTATTAACATGCGTAGCCCTGGTATGACTATGCATAAACTACCACTTTTCGTATGGTCAGTACTAATTACTGCTGTACTTCTATTATTATCATTACCTGTTTTAGCTGGTGCAATTACTATGCTATTAACTGATCGTAATTTTAATACTACTTTCTTTGATCCAGCTGGAGGAGGAGATCCTGTTTTATATCAGCACCTTTTCTGGTTCTTCGGACACCCTGAAGTTTATATTTTAATTCTTCCTGGATTCGGTATGGTAAGTCATATGGTATCAACTTTCTCTAAAAAGCCAGTATTTGGTTATTTAGGTATGGTTTATGCTATGTTATCAATCGGAGTTTTAGGATTTATTGTTTGGGCCCATCACATGTATACTGTGGGACTAGACGTAGATACTCGTGCATACTTCACTGCTGCTACAATGATTATTGCGGTACCTACTGGTATTAAGATTTTCAGTTGGTTAGCAACTATGTGGGGAGGATCTATCGAATTAAAAACTCCTATGTTATGGACAATTGGATTTATCTTCCTTTTCACTATTGGAGGATTAACTGGAATTGTTTTAGCAAACTGTGGTATTGATATTGCAATGCATGATACTTATTATGTAGTTGCTCACTTCCATTATGTTCTATCAATGGGAGCAGTATTCTCTATTTTCGGAGGATATTACTATTGGATTGGTAAGATTACAGGACTACAATATCCTGAAATTTTAGGTAAAATTCACTTCTGGATGACTTTCATTGGTGTTAATATTACTTTCTTCCCAATGCATTTCTTAGGATTAGCTGGAATGCCTCGTCGTATTCCTGATTTCCCTGATGCTTATGCAGGATGGAACTCAATCGCTTCATACGGTTCTTACTTATCAGGACTAAGTGGAGTATTCTTCATCTATGTACTTTATGTAACTTTCACTGAAGGTGAAAAAGTATCAGGAAATTACTGGACCAAAGAATTCCAAAAGTAATCACTTAAAAAACATTTGGGTGAAAAATCCCTTATGTTTTTATCTTCATATTTAGGTATTTACCCCAATCGTAAGGGGTACCCTTACTCACTTTTAAAACGGCGTTTTTTGTGAGGGAATTCAAGCTGTTTTTAGCGACTTTTTAGCTGTTTTCATGCGTTCTAAAAAGACCTAAAGTTTATTTATTTTAA
>Ga0255777_10002749_pt1 | contig 15423 bp, 17 predicted proteins | sample 101ome_15_FD_179975 | JGI IMG/M metagenome (GOLD analysis project Ga0255777, IMG submission 179975) | Coastal salt marsh microbial communities from the Groves Creek Marsh, Skidaway Island, Georgia - 101402AT metaG (version 2) | ecosystem: Environmental > Aquatic > Marine > Intertidal zone >...
ACTGCACCGAGGCAGATGTTTCAAAGCAGCACATAGAGTTTGCAAGAGAATTAGGCATGGATACCATTGGTTTTTTGATGATGTCACATATGACATCTCCAGCAAACTTAGCAGATCAGGCCAAATTAATGGAGTCCTATGGAGCTGAATGTGTATATGTTGTTGATTCGGGTGGTGCACTGAGCATGGGAGATGTAGCAGATAGATTTAAAGCCTTTAAAGATGTCTTGGATTCTAAAACTCAAACAGGCATGCATGCCCATCATAATTTATCTTTAGGAGTCGCCAATTCGATTGTTGCTGTTGAAAATGGAGCCAATCGAGTTGATGCAAGTCTTGCGGGCATGGGAGCTGGAGCAGGAAATGCTCCTCTTGAGGTTTTTATTGCAGCAATTGATAGGCTGGGGTGGGAGCATGGAACAGATCTTTTTAAATTAATGGATGCTGCCGAAGAGCTTGTTCGCCCATTGCAAGATAGACCCGTAAGAGTAGACAGAGAAACATTAACATTGGGTTATGCTGGCGTTTACTCATCCTTCTTGAGGCATGCAGAATCAGCTGCAGAAACTTATGATCTCGACACCAGGGAAATATTGGTTGAACTAGGAAAAAGGAAGATGGTTGGTGGTCAAGAAGATATGATTGTCGATGTAGCCTTAGATTTATTAAAAAAGAAATCTCAATCATGAAAATTGGCATGACCCTTCCGGTCATGGAGCCTGATTTATCAAGGCAAGACTTAGAGAATTGGACTTTGAGAATAGACGCTGGTCCATGGTCGCATATTGCCTTAGGGGAAAGAATCTTATTTCCTAATCCTGAATTTATTTCTACTTTAAGCGCAGTCGCTGCTTGGACTAAGCGTGTAGAGATTATCGCAACTGTCTCTGTGTTAACAATGCATAACCCAATACTGAGTGCTAAACAGTTTGCAACCATTGATATGATCTCTGAGGGTAGATTTACCCTGGGTGTTGGGGTTGGCGGCAGAGAAGAAGACTACAGAGCTATCGGCTCTAAATGGTCTGATAGAAGGTGGGCCACTCTTTCTCAATGCGTAAAAACCATGCAGTCGGTTTGGTCAAAGGACTATCATCCCAATCTTGGACCAACAACCGCTTCGAAGAACGGGCCAGAAATATTAGCAGGCGCAGTTGGCCCCAAAGCTATGGAGATGTCTTCTGATTTTGCTGGAGGTTTAGCAGGGTTTTCATTCAATGCAGATATTGAAGAGATCAAAGATTCATTCAATCGAGTTAATGAAGCATTTATGAAAAAAAATAAAACTCCTAGGTTGGTAACAAGTTTTTGGTTTGGGCTAGGTGAGGCAGCTCGATCAGATATTCAAATTCATCTTGAAAGATATTTAAGTTGGATGGGTGAAGATCTTGCCAAAGATTTAGCAAAAACAGCAGGTTTTTCAGGCAGTCAAGATGAGTTAATTGATTTGCTTAAGTTGATTAAAGCTGCGGGTGCAACAGATGTAATTTTGGTGCCTACTTCAAAAAATATTGAGCAATTAATCCTAGCAGAGGAAGTCGTTGCTGAATTCAACAAAATTTGACAAATTAAATCCATTTGTTACTCGTTGATTATTTAATGTATTTATATAATAGTAATTGTTAGTTATTAAAAGACAGGGAGAATATTTTGACTGATCAAGAGCTAATAGCGCCTGAGCTTCCAGAGCAAAAAGATCCTACTGCCAGTGGTTTAGAGTCTGGTTGGTACAAAGTTGCAAAAAGTGAGGATATTCCTTTAAAAAAAGCAATCCAGGTTGATGACTTCCCAACTCAGATTGTAGTTTGGAGAGGAGAAGATGCCGTTTTGAGGAGTCTTGATTTATATTGTAAGCATATGGGAGCATCTTTAGCTTGTGGTGAGGTTGACGAAAATAGTATTCAATGTCCATTTCATGCTTGGCGTTGGGCAGGGGACGGACAATGTGATCAAATCCCTTATGCAAAAAAAATCCCTGCTAAGGCTATAACTCGTTCATGGGAAGTGAGTGAAGATGACGGAGCGATTTATGTTTGGTTTGATAGAGATCAAAAACCAGCAGATCCAAATGGACAAAAGTTTAATTAAAGATAGGAGACGGATATGAATGATTTACCAGATAGGTTCCCAAGAGGGTGGTTTGTTTTGGGTCATCAAAGAGATTTTCCAGTTGGAGAAACAAAAACAATTTTTGGATTTAACAGCAAGATATTAATTCATAGAAGTGAGGATGGCTCTGTTGCAGTGGATGTTGGGGGAGATACTTCTTGGCCAGTATTAGAAATTAATCAGATGGTTATGGTTTGGCATGATGTGGAGAAGAAAAGTCCAGACTTTACTCCAGATAAAATAGAAGAGTGTTATTCTGATGATTGGTCAGACTATGGAATGGCAAGTTTCACAGTAAAGAATAATTGCAGAGAATTGATTGATAATATGGCTGATAAAGGTCATTTTGGCCCAGTTCACCAAGCTCCATTTGAAGGATTTTGGAATGAAGCCAAAGATCATACATATACGCAAGAAATGACAGCAGATAGCCCAATTCTTGGAAGAGATTTATTTTCTCAAGCTAGATATGAAGGCCCTGCATATATGACAACTTATATGAGTGCTGTTCATGATGGAGCAAAAGTTGAAAGTAGACTATTAGTAAGTCATATACCCTTAACCTTGACCTCTTTTGTTATAAATTTTGGTGTCATGGTTAAAAAAGTGCCTGGTATGTCAGCTGAAGATGAGGCCGCCTTTATTCAGGGCTATGTTGATGCTAATAATTTTGCTTTTGGGCAAGATGTGGCTATTTGGGAAAATAAAATTTATATTCCTGATCCTGTGGTTTGTGATGGCGATGGCCCTTTGCATAAATTAAGAAAATGGTACGGACAATTTTTAGTCAATAGAGCTGACATTCCTTCAGGCTTAGATTTGGAAAAAAGAGAATTTTAATTTCCAAAGTAATGTATTAAAAAGTGAAGCTCTCGCTCGACGATCTTGATCAAAAGATTCTTCAAATTCTTGAGGATGACGGTCGTGCACCAGCAAAATTTATTGCAGAAAAACTATCTGTGAATGAAGTTACAGTTAGTAAGCGACTTGCAAAAATTATTGACGGAGGTTTTTGTAAAATTATAGCAATAGCAGATTTTGAAAAATGTGGTTATGACTATTTGCTTCCAATTGGTATAAGAGTTCAAGGTGACAAATTGGAGGAGGTTGCTGAGGTCCTCTCGCAGCAAAAAGAAGTCTTTAGTGTAAATGTTGTAAGTGGTATTCAAGATATTGAAATCCTGTGCGCTACTCAAACCTTAGATGAAACAAAGGTTTTTCTAGATGAAACACTGCCTTCCATTTTGGGTATCAAGAGTATTGCACCTGCAATAGCTTCTAATGTATATAAGTTTGAAACCGATTGGACACCGTTTGCAAATGAAGCTTGATCAAACGGACAAAAAAATTATTCAGCTACTAGGCGCAGATGCAAGAATGTCTAACAACCAAATGGCAAAAGTTATTGGAGTGACTGAGGGCACAGTTCGGAATAGAATTCAAAAATTAATAAAAAACAGAGTAATTAAAATTTCAGTTATTAATAATATTAATCGCATGGAAAATCCTTCTCTTGCTTTTGTTGGATTAGATGTTGAGACTCGAGCTAAAGATGCAGTTGCAAAAGCTTTATCAAAAATGAAAGAAGTAAGGTTTGTATCATCCCTTGTCGGTAGACATGATCTTATGGCATTTGTACTTGCAGAAGATGTTACTAAGTTATCAAAAGTCTTGTACGAAGAAATCTCTTCTCTACCAGGCGTTAGATTCTCAGAGTCATCTATCGGGTTGAAGTATTATAAGTATGATTACCGCTGGGCAAGGATACTAGATTGAAAAACCTAAGCTCATTTACGATACCAGCGTTAATAAAATACCAAGCTGAGAACTTTGGGTCTAAACCTGCTCTAATTTCTGATCATGAGACCCTATCTTTTTTAGAACTAGATAAATTATCAACAAATATTGCTACTCATTTAATAGATCTCAATATCTTGCCAGGCGACAGGGTGGCTATTTGGGCTCCAAACATGAATGAGTGGGTTCTAGCTGCTATTGCAATTCACAAGGTTGGTGGAGTTTTGGTCCCAATCAACACAAGAATGAAAGGGAGGGAAGCCGCATACATTTTAAATAATTCAGAATCCAAAATTTTGTTCAGCCTAAACACTTTTCTCGGAACTGACTACTTTAAGCTTTTAGAAAATGAAGATCTTCCATATTTAAAGTATCAAATTTCATTTGATGAGATAGAGGCAACAGATTTTGAAATTCCATTCTCCACCCTCAAAGAGAATACTCTGGATGTTCAACTACCCGAAGTCATTGAAACAGATATGGCGGATATTATTTTTACATCTGGCACAACCGGAAAACCTAAAGGTGTTATATCTTCACATTTACAAAATATCAAAGTATTTGATTATTGGTCCACTTATATTGGTTTGAATGAGAATGATAGATATCTAATTGTTAATCCTTTTTTCCATACTTTTGGATATAAGGCTGGCTGGCTGGCCTCAGTAATGCGGGGTGTTACCGCTTATCCTTGTCCAATTTTTGATGCAGAAAAGATCATTCAGATTATAAATAAAGAAAAAATTTCAATGCTCCCGGGTCCTCCAACTCTTTATCAATCCATTTTAACCAGTCAATTAATAGAAACTATGGATATATCTTCATTAAGATTAGGGGTTACTGGAGCTGCCTCTATTCCCATTCAGCTCATTAAGGACATGAAAGAAACCTTAGGTTTTGAAACCGTTATTACTGCATATGGGCTCACAGAAAGCACTGGCGTGGTTACCATGTGCACGCCTAATGATGATTATGAGACCATTGCAACTACATCAGGCTGTGCTATTGCCGATGTTGAAGTTAAATGTGTAAATCAAGAAAACCAAGAGGTACCTGTAGGGGAGCCAGGGGAGATATTGGTAAGGGGCTATAACATTACTCAAGGCTACTTTAATAATCCAGAGGCTACACAAGAAGCTATAGATACCGATGGTTGGTTGCACACAGGCGATATCGGAATACTTGATTCTAATGGTTATATAAAAATTACTGATAGAAGTAAGGACATGTTTATTGTCGGTGGATTTAATGCTTACCCAGCTGAAATAGAAAATATTTTGTGTGATCATCCAGCAATCTCTCAAGCAGCTGTAATTGGTATTGAGGATGAGAGAATGGGCGAGGTTGCCAAAGCTTTTGTTATCTTAAAACCTAATCAAGATTTAGATACTGAGTCTCTGCTGCAATGGTCCAAAGATAATATGGCTAATTATAAGGTTCCAAGAGAGGTAGAGTTTGTGAGAGAATTACCAACAAACGCTGCCGGAAAAATAATGAAATACCTACTTAAGGATAAATAATGAGAATTGTTATTTCTAAAGATAATGATAAGTTGTATAGATCTAAGTTGCTTTCCTTTGACCCTTCAATGGAAATTATTGCACTTAATCCTTTAGACTCTAATGACCCAGACTGGGAGACCATTCCAGAATCTGATGCTTTATTTATGTGCTATCAGTTCTTATTTGCGGCTAGGGATAATCCAAAAATTCATAATGCCTTATTGAGCTTGGCCAAACGAATGAAATTTCTTCAAAGTGGCTTTGCTGGAATGGATGCGCCAATATTGCAGGATGTTTTAAAAATTGAAAATGTTCACATCGCTAATGCAAGTAGTGTTTATGCAATTCCAATTGCCCATTATGTTTTCTCGCAAATCCTAAGATGGAACAAGAGAATCGATCATCATATTGAATATCAGCAATCTAAAAACTGGGCTCCAATAGCAGGAGATGGTGAGCTTACTAATAAGACATTGGTGATCCTGGGCTATGGAGGCATTGGCAGCCAGGTGGCAAAGTTAGGCAAAGCGTTTGGAATGAGGGTAACTGGGATCAGACGTAATCCGCAAGATGATGAGCATGCTGATGAAGTATTAGGGCTGGATCGTTTCGAGGAATTGCTTCCACTCACTGATTACTTAGTGCTTTCATTACCAGATAGCCCTCAAACAAGAGATATTATCAATGCAGATATCCTAGAAAAAATTAATAGCTCTGCCATGTTAATTAATGTTGGTCGGGGCACTGCAATTAACGAGGATGATCTTACTGATGCATTGAATGATGGAAAAATTGCTGCAGCGGCATTAGATACCACTAAAGTTGAGCCTCTAGATGCTAACTCTTCACTCTGGATGGCTAAGAATTGTTTTATTTCAGCCCATGATTCCGCTCACTCTCTGTTATCCTTAGAGCGAGCATTTGAGTTATTTTTTCAGAATATTAAAAATATTAAAAACGGCGATCAAATAGTAAATTTATATTCAGAATAAAGAGAATGACTGATTCCATCTATGATACTTTTAGCAAATAAGTATTAACTATTGAGCGGGAATCAATGAAAAGTAAAGACTGGTTTTTCATTATTTTATTAGGGACTCTATGGGGATCTAGTTTCTTTTTTATTGAGTTTCTTTTGGAGATGTTAAGCCCATTTTTAATAGTATATTTAAGGGTAGCTTTAGCAGCGATACTTCTTTTATTTATTTTGTTTATAAAGCAAGTCAAAGTTAGTCTCAATGTCAGTTTAATTTTCAATTTATTTATTATGGCAATGCTGAATAATGTATTGCCTTTTCTGCTTATTGCATATGGACAGCAGTCAGTAACTGGGGGATTAGCTTCGATACTTAATGCCAACACATCACTTCTTACTATACTGATTGCAGCCTTGTTAATTCCTGGAGAGAAATTATCATTTAACAGAGCAGGTGGAGCAATTGTAGGAATATGCGGGGTAATTGTAGCTGTTGGCTATGAAAATATTTTCCAAATTTATGAAAACAATTTAGGCAAATACCTCATTTTATTAGCGACATTATCTTATGCCCTTGCTGGTGTATGGGCTAAGCTTAGACTTGATGGTGTCCCAGCTTTAATTGCTGCTACTGGTATGCTTACTGCAAGCGCCATCATCTTAACGCCCTTCGCTTTTTTCTATAATTTTGATGAGCTTGCTAATCTTTCTCTTTCAGCATTTTCAATGTCTGCACTATTTGCGATACTTTGCTCAGTTTTGGCTTATATAATTTATTTTAAAATTTTAGAAAGTGCTGGTGCTGGTAATCTTTTGATCTGTACAGTAATCATACCCCCATCAGCTATTTTGCTTAACTCGCTATTTTTAAATCAAGCTGTTTCTCAATCTGAGCTGATCGGATTATTGATTATTTTAGTAGGACTCATTGTTTTAGATGGAAGATATATCAAATCTAGCAAACAGTTATAAGGGATATTTTTGGAGAAGGGAATGAGGATTACAATTTTTGTAACTCACAAGTTTCTAAGTTACTGATACAAAAAAGGAATTGCTTTAATGGGCAGAAGAAAAACTGAAAGTAAAAGTTACAGGAAAGTTTCATGCTTTTATGTTCCTGCTTGTAGCCCTTTGTTTATAAGGCACTGTAAATCTTCGACTATTGAGTGGGAATAATAGAAAAATAATGAGCCTATGTTACATTTAGCTCTGCATTTTATAGCTCCTTTATTAATTGCTTTTCTTTTTTTTAAAAAAAATTGGAAGTTGTCTTATTTAATAATGATAGCAACCATGTTGGTTGACTTGGATCATTTATTGGCGAGCCCAATTTACGACGCTAATCGTTGCAGCATAGGATTCCATCCCCTCCATCAGTATTGGTTGATTGGTATCTATCTAGCTATGAGTTTTTTTTCAAAAACTAGATTAATTGGAATTGGTTTAACCATCCATATGGTTTTGGATGCTTTGGATTGTTTTTAAATTTCTCTCATAAGAGAAGGAGTAAATTAATCAAAGGTTCTTGTTTGCAATAGCTCTAAAAAATTCAATTGTCTCAAGTTCGCTCGCCATATCTGTGTCTTCAGCAGTTCCATATGAGCTGTTGGCAGATAATTTTACAATCACCATGCTTGATTCTGGTGCAACATAAATCATCTGATTGTAAACCCCAATTGCCATGAATTCACCTTTATCACCTCCAGGCACCCACCACTGATAGCCATATCCCAAGGGGTAATCAGATAGAGGGTTATCCCCTGGAGTTAGATGTGGTCCATCTGGAGTGATCGAATCTTTTACCCAAGATTTAGGAACAATTTGTTGTCCATTTAATTTGCCATCTAAACGGTAAAGCTCTCCAAATTTTGCATAATCTCTTGCAGTAACATTTAGTCCAGCAAATGCCATTTCCATGCCTTCAGAATCAAGCAGCCAATAACCCTCATTAGAAGCACCCATTGGATGCCAGAGCATTTCTGTCATGTAGCTAGTAATTGTTTTTCCCGTAGCCCGATTAACTAACATGCCAAGAGCTTGTGTATCCATAGAATTGTAATGATTTCTTGTTCCAGGCTTGAAGTCATAACTTAAGGTTTGAATAAATTCATCGAACGAACCGCCTAAAGCAAAAATTTTAGCCCATCGATTGATATCTGATTCAGGATCACTGTAATCCTCGTTCCATGATGCGCCGGAAGACATTTGCAATACATCCTTTATACGCACATTGTTATATGGTGAATTTTTTAATTCAGGCACATAATCTGAAATTGCTTCTTCTATATTCTTGATATGACCATCTCTTATTGCAATGCCAACTAGAGCAGAAATAAAGCTTTTGGCAACAGACATAGACATCCACTGAATATTTTCTCCTCCAGTTAACCAGTACTTTTCAAATTGAATTTCTCCATTTTTAAGAACCAATAAAGCGCTAGTGTCTGTTCGCTGGAGAAAATTCTCAGTACCAATTACTGCATTATTGAAATTAAAGCTTGCTGGTAAAGAAATAGCTTTGCTGGATTTAAAATGTAAAGGTTTAGAAGAGGGCGATAAGGTTGATGAATCAATGAATTTGTAGAACCTATTTAAATTTTCATACTGCTCTTCTCCTGAAAAAAGCGTTCCGATAACCATCACCCGTGTATAAAGATCTTTATATGCAAAGATCGCAATCAAGAGGATGATCGTAAAAAGACCTAGTAATTTTTTAAACATTCCAATTCTTCCAAAAAAATGGTGCCCTCTCCAGGAATCGAACCTAGAACTACTCCTTAGGAGGGAGTTGTTATATCCGTTTAACTAAGAAGGCTTTTATTAAGCGTCTGTTATATCAAATATATCTATATTCGGCCCATCAACGCACATCTCGCCAATAGCCCCAACAGTTCCATCTTCTGTTCTAAAAGCTAAATATTTTTCATAGTGCTCTTTTGAATCCCAAACCTCCGTAAGGACAAATTTGTGAGGGTCTTCAACATGCAATGTGAGATTAATATTTTGGCACCCATCAAATGCACGTGTGACATGAAAAGCCTCAGTGCAAATTCCTGAAAATTGATCAACCAACCCATCCTTTAAAGTTCCGCTAAGTAAAACACTTACTGCCATAATGACTCCTAAACTTTGTAAATTAAAACTTTTCTTCATGTTAAATTAAAGAGTGTTTAATATAAAGTGCTGCTGAAAATATACCTTTCGAGTTAAAAATATTAGAATGGGGCGCAAGGACCAATACCATGAGTAAAGAAATTACAATCACACTCCCTGACGGATCTCAGAAGCAGGCTCCTGTTGGTATAAGCGGGTTAGAAATTGCCAACATGATTGGCGCTGGTCTGGCTAAAGCTGCTGTTGCGTTTAGTGTAAATGGTGAGCAAAGAGACCTGAGTGACGTTGTTAGTCAGGATGCCGATATCTCTATTTTTACAATTGATTCAGATGAAGGTCTGGAAATTATGCGGCACACAGTTGCAGCACAGGTGTTAGCTCGAGCTATAAAAAATCTTTATCCAAAAGCTAAATTAGCCATCGGTCCAACTATTGAAAATGGTTTTTACTATGATTTTTTATCTGATGAGAGAGTTTCTATAGACGATTTGCCAAAAATTGAAAAAGAAATGGAGAAGATTGTTGCTGAAAAATCTGTTATTACCAAAACGATTCATTCAAAGAAAGAGGCCATCAAGAGCTTTGCTGACGCCAAAGAAGATTACAAAGTTAAGATCATCGAAGACTCTGAACAAGAAGATAATTTCCAACTCTACAATCAAGGTAATACCGGTTTTATAGACCTTTGTCGTGGACCTCATTTACCAAGCTTGGATAAGGTTGGAGCTTTCAAACTTACCAAGATTGCTGGCGCATATTGGAAAGGAGATTCGCAAAATGAAATGCTGTCTCGGATTTATGGCACGGCATGGAAAAATGAAAAAGACCTAAAAAAATATTTAACTCTTTTGGAAGAAGCAGAAAAGCGCGACCATCGCAAGCTTGCAAAAGAAATGGATTTATTTCACCTGCAAGAAGAGGCCCCTGGAATGGTTTTTTGGCATGCAAAAGGTTGGTCCATCTATGTAGCTTTGCAGAACTATATACGTAATAAGCAAATTGCTAATGGCTACAAAGAAATTAATACCCCTTTAGTGGTTGATCGTAAACTTTGGGAGGCTTCAGGTCACTGGGATAAGTATCGTGAAAATATGTTCATCACAGAAATTGATGAAGAGCATGCAAATGAAAAAAGAGTCAATGCTCTCAAACCAATGAACTGTCCTTGTCATGTTCAGGTCTATAATCAGGGTCTAAAATCTTATAGAGACCTTCCAGTTAGACTTGCAGAATTTGGATCATGTCATAGATATGAAGCCTCAGGCACCATGCATGGTCTGATGAGAGTTCGTGGGTTTACTCAAGATGATGGCCACATTTTTTGTACTGAAGATCAAATAGAAAGCGAAACAGCTGATTTCATATCTTTATTATCTGAAATTTATACTGAGCTTGGCTTTGAGTCTTTTGACATTAAATTATCTACTAGACCAGAAACAAGAGTTGGTTCAGACGAGGTCTGGGACAAGGCTGAGGCTGCATTAGAATCTGCAATTAAAAAACTAGATATCCCTTATACCGTTGAAGCTGGTGATGGCGCTTTCTATGGGCCTAAATTAGACTTTGTGTTGACTGACGCTATTGGTCGTGAGTGGCAATGTGGTACTTTTCAAGCTGATTTCAATCTTCCTGATAGATTAGATGCTGAGTATATTGGTGAAGATGGATCCAAGCATCAACCTGTCATGATGCATCGAGCTATTCTTGGTTCTTTTGAGAGATTTATTGGTATTTTGATTGAAAATTATTCAGGAAAATTGCCTTTGTGGTTAGCTCCCACTCAATTATCAATCTTAACAGTTACAGAAGAGGTTAATGACTACGCTTTAAGCTTGAAAGAAAAATTTGATGCTATTAATTTGCGCGTCGAGCTCGATAATAGAAATGAAAAAATCGGTTACAAGATAAGGGAGCATAGCAATGCTAAGGTTCCTTTAATGGCAGTAATTGGCAAAGACGAGATGTCTGCCGGCACTGTGTCTATCAGAAACTTGCGTGAAAATGAAACAAATACTTATTCAATTGATGAAGCATTTAAGCTATTAGAAGTTAGCTCGAGCTCACCTAAGTAAACTAGACTCTCCAACCTTCTCTATCGAAGACCCTAAGATATGTAAGTTGATCATGCTCTGATTCATTTATTACTTTAACAAAGTCTCCAGATTGGACCAAGATGACATCGCCTGCAGTTAATGAGAATGAATCTTGATGTTCAATGCCCTGACTAGGATCTTTTCCATGACCTTCCATTGAATTCTTGTATTCAATAACCTCCATCATTCCTCTGCCATTCACGATGATATAAACAACATCTGAGTCGCTAAGCCTATGACCGACAGTAGATTTTCCAGGTTGTATTACCGTCTTGCTAGCAATGATTTTACCTAATAAATCATTAGTCCAAACAGAATAATCATCAGTAACTTTATAGGGGGAACCACCAACTCTGAAATTTACATATTTTTTAGCCATTTTTAGAACCATTTAATGAATGTGTAGTGAATTGAAAAATATTCCATTAAAATTGTCAATAAATTTTAAAAAAGCTTAATTTAAAGCTTAAATTAATACATTTTCTTGTAGCTTTACTACAAATATAATTTCTTTAGATAAAATTTTAAAAATCTATATAATTACTTCAGCGCTGTTTTGACTGGCTTGCAAGCGCTATATAAATGTTGCTAAATAAGATTCCAATTTATAAATCTTTTTAGTTTGAACCAATTTAATAAATTTACTGGAGAATAAAATGACCGCTAAAAAATATACTAACCCAGCAACTATTGCGCTTCATGCTGGTTGGAGAAAAGATGAAACAACTAACTCTGTAACAGTTCCAATACATATGACATCAAGCTATCAGTTTGATAATACCGATCATGCTGCAAATTTATTCGCTTTAAGTGAATTGGGAAATATTTATTCAAGGATTATGAATCCCACAAATGCAGTTTTTGAGGAAAGAGTTGCTGAGTTAGAGGGTGGAGTGGCAGCATTAGGTCTTGCCTCAGGACAAGCGGCCTCAGCATATGCAATTCAGAATTTATGCAGTCATGGTGATAATTTTGTTGCTTCGTCACATCTATATGGCGGGACCTATAATCAATTTAAAAATCCCTTTTCTGATATGGGGATAGAGGTTAGATTTGTTGATCCTAGCGATCCGCAAAACTTTCTTGATGCCACAGATGATAAGACAAGAGCTTATTATGGGGAAGTTCTTCCTAATCCAAGCTTTCAAGTTTTCCCATTACAAGAGGTTGCAGATCTCGGAAGGCCGCTAGGCATTCCATTAATTGTTGACAATACAGCCGCGCCTTTGATTTGCCGTCCATTTGATAATGGAGCAGCAATTATTCTGCATTCAGCAACAAAATACATTGGTGGTCATGGTACTTCTATTGGTGGAGTTCTTGTGGATGGTGGAAATTTTGATTGGGAAGCCCACCCAGAAAGACAACCCAAGCTTAATCAGCCTGATCCAAACTATAATGGCGTGGTTTGGACTGAGGCAGTCAAGGCATTAGGGCCAATAGCATATATCTTAAAAGCAAGAACTACATTGCTTAGAGATATGGGGGCTGCAATGAGTCCTTTTAATGCCTTCATGTTTATTCAAGGTCTAGAAACGTTGCATTTAAGAATGAGAGAACATTCTGCAAATGGACAAAAAGTTGCAGAACACCTTAGCAATCACCCTATGGTTGAAAGAGTGGCTTATCCTGGAGTATCTTCTGGCTTGCCCAAAGAAAGAGCGGATAAATATTTATCCAATGGTTGTGGCGGTCTTTTAGGATTTGAGATTAAAGGTGGTCATGAAGCAGGTAAAAAGTTTATTAACTCACTTGAGATGCTTTATCACGTGGCGAATATTGGTGATTCAAGAAGTTTAGCAATCCATCCTGCGAGCACGACCCACTCACAGTTAAATGAAGAGGAATTAGCTTCAGGTGGAATTAGTCCTAGCTATATCAGACTATCAATTGGGCTTGAGCATATTGATGACATTTTGGCTGACATTGATCAAGCATTAGCTAAAGCTGAATAATTTGGTGTGTCAGAATATTTTCCTAAAGTCAGCTATATCATTATTGGCTCCAAGGAAAGACTGTCGAGGATCAAATCTTATCAAATAGAGGAGGGGGTAGAGTGCTTACTTTGCCCCTTTCAGTCTCTGGAAGAATTACCGTCATTACTCGATTTAAAAATTGCTGAACTTGAATCATCGGTTATTTCATTAATTCCTGCAGGAGCTTTTCCTAAGAAGGATGCAAGAGCGCAGCTGATACATTTTGCCAGAAGCGAATATCAGTTTTGGGGTTGGTATCATTTTGGTAATAAATTTAAAGGAGCAGCCCAAAGCATTGGAAAAATCAATACTCTTCTGAATAAAGTTCCTCAATTAGAGCAAGGAATATTTTTCTCAAGACCATTATATTTTTCAGTTGGAGGTCTTGGAGACAGCGGACTAAACCCCTTTGCTGAATTAGCTAAAAGATTTTATCTAAGATTAGATCCACAAAAGCCACTTCCATCGCTTACAATAAGGGCAAAATCACTTTTAAATTAGACTGGCATGAAGCTTTTCTCGGCTCAAAATATTACACATTCAATCAATGAAAATAAACTTTTTCATAATCTTTCTTTTGAGATCAATTCGGGAGAAGGATTGCATATTAAAGGCGGTAATGGGTCTGGAAAAAGCACATTACTGAGAATTATTTTAGGCATCACATCTCCTTATAAGGGTTTAATTCAAGCGTATGATCAAGATTTAAAAATATCCTATTTAGGACATAAAAATGCAATAAAAAATTATCTCACGCCCATTGAAAATTTAGATTTATTGTTTAGTGGTGACGAGCTAAATCTTGCATTTGAGTGGCTCAATAAATTTGGTTTATCTCATGTTCAAGATGAACTTACGGCTAGTCTATCCTTTGGACAACAAAAAAAACTAGCTTTAATAAGGGTCTTCGCTCAATCCTCAGATCTTTTGGTTCTTGATGAGCCTTTTGTCGGATTAGATCAAGCAACAGCTGATCAGCTAAATAGTTTTCTTGCGCAAAAAATATCTCAGGGAGTGGGGCTTATTCTCACCTCTCACATCACCCCTATGATTGACTGTGAAGTTTTAGACTTAGGAGCAAAGAATGCTTAGTTTTATTAAAGCAGAATCCTTTAAGCTCACAAAAAAACTAAAGTCTTGGTTGGGACCATTATTGGTGATGGTGCTTGTTCTCATTGCATTTCCTTTAAGCATAGATATCTCTCAATATGATTTGGATAAGTTTTATTTTTCTATTATTGTTGTCTCTTTGCTGATGACTGCTTTTGTTGCAACAGAAGGCATGTTTGAAGAGGATTATGAGGATGGATCTCTTGAGCAAGAATTTTTAAAAGAAAAAGATTTTTACAAGCTTGTTATTTCTAAAATATTTGTCTATGTCTGCTTAATCGGAATTCCTATTGCATTTATCGGAGCATTGTTTTCTTTTGCCAACGGGGTTGCTATTGGTAGCTTTGGCAAAGTATTTTTGTTGCTAAGCCTATCTAATCTTTTGCTGTTTAATTTGTTTGCATTTGGTAATGCATTATCAATAAATAAAGGAGCCATGTTAGGAGTACTTTCCTCCTTGCCACTAGCATTACCAGTTATTATCTTGCTTGGACGAGCAATTAGAAGCATTCAGTATGGAGATGGTTATTTTGCAGTCACTAATTTGATGTTAGGCATAGGGTTGATGGTGTCTGCCATCATGCCATTAATTATCTCCGCAGCATTAAAAACACATATAGATTAACCAACTTAGGTTTATAATACTCGTTGTGATCTCAGCATTCATTCATAAATTCTCCTCTCCAAAAAGTTTTGTAAATCTTACTGAGAAACTTTATCCATTTTTTATCATCTTTGGAGTCACC
>Ga0255777_10002750_pt1 | contig 15415 bp, 9 predicted proteins | sample 101ome_15_FD_179975 | JGI IMG/M metagenome (GOLD analysis project Ga0255777, IMG submission 179975) | Coastal salt marsh microbial communities from the Groves Creek Marsh, Skidaway Island, Georgia - 101402AT metaG (version 2) | ecosystem: Environmental > Aquatic > Marine > Intertidal zone > Salt...
ATAGCGGTAGTCGTTGCCCTTGAGTTCACTTTGCTCCAACATGGCATGCATGGTATCGCGAATTTCCGGGCGCAAGTAAAGCTCATCCGTAACCTTGATAGCACCTGGTGTATTACTACTCACGTACCAAAAGGCCTTCGCAGAATCGGTCTCGATGGTTCTCAAATAATACGGGATCCAAGCAGGCAAACCACTCTGATGTGCCAACACATCTTCTAACACTAGATTACCTTTATCTGATGAGGCCAATTCTGGCAATTGTTGTCCCACAGTGCTCTCTAAAAGCAGCGGCTGTTTCTCGTACCAATTCATCACTCCTGGCAATGTCGCCGTGATTTTAGTGACCGAGGCGAGGTCGTAGAGGTCCGTCCAATCAACGGCTTTTTTTTTATCGTAGCTGTGGTGCCCAAAGGACTTATCGTAAATCACAGTGCCGCCTCGTGCTACCAATATCTGCCCTCCCGGCGTTGCCTCTTTTGAAATGGCAAATTCCATGATAGAATCTACCTTGAGTAACTGCTCGCTACGAACGCCTACTTCCGAAGGCAGCCCGTACCCTAGGCGCCTGATGCTTTCGCTCCTAAGACCGCTGCCCTGAGCGCCCCAACCATTGAGTTCGACCGGCAATTTGCCCTTCACAGCGCGCGCACCGAACAAGAATTGTGGTGCTAATTTCTGTGCAGCGGCATTGTTTTCATACATCACCAACACCTTTGTGTTTGCGCCCAATTCCGGATAGGTCAATAGTCCATAAGGATTGGCAAAGTGCAACACGTAGATGGACTTTCCCGCCGCCTGTAATCCGGAAATCAACGCCTTCTCACTCGAGGTGAGCTTGTACCTGCGCCATGGATTTTCAGGGTCTTGGTGGAAACTCAGAACAATGGCCTCATGACGCAAAAGACCCTTTGGGGCGATGTTGGTGTAATGATCAAATTTGGCGTAGCGATCGAGGTATTCGTTCAGCACGTTTACCTCAGGGTTGGTCCCGATCGCAATGTGAGCGAAGGTACCCTCAACGCTCTGGATAGGGAAAGGTGCCGTTCCTTTATCGAGTAAGGTAGCTGCATCGCGAACTAATCGAAAGGTCAATGCTTCATTCGATGCAGTGGCATCTGGGTAGCGGGCAGATAATTCACTGGATAGTGCACCGTCTTTGGCCCACGCCCAGTGCTGCCAGCTCGAAGAATTTTCTTTTGCGAAGAGAATGCGACGTACACGCTGATCGAGTTCCGCCTCGCTCAGTTCACCGCTTTCAAAGGCAGCGACGAGCTGTTTCGAAGCTTTGGGCACATCCATGGCAAAGAGTAAAATATCATTACCGGCTTTGAATGCTTCAATTTCCAATTGACCCACATGAGCAAATTCACTAACGCCTTTCATATTCAGGGCATCTGTCAGTACCAAACCGTCGTAGCCCCACTCCTTGCGCAGTATATCATTAATGACCTTGGAGCTCAAGCTCGTTGGTTTGCCTGAAGGTTCTAAGGAAGGGATGTTCAAATGTGCCACCATGATGGAACCAATACCGTTTTGAAGGGCCGATTGAAAGGGCACCCACTCCACCTCCTTTAACTCTTCAAGCGTTCTATCTACCACTGGTAGGGTCTTATGACTGTCCGATTGGGTATCGCCATGGCCCGGGAAATGTTTTCCACTTCCCAATACACCGGCCCTCTCCATACCGCGCGTCAAAGCGAGTCCTCTTTTGCTTACTTCAAGGGGATCTGACCCAAAAGAACGGGCACCAATAATTGGATTCTTTGGATTGGTATTGACATCTAGGACCGGTGAAAAACTCATATGAACGCCAGTTTTGTGACTTTCATAAGCCAATGCTGCGCCCAGATCCTCCACTAAATCCATATCCTGCACCGCACCAACCGTGAGAGACGTTGGAAATTTATAGGTGCTGTCCAAACGCATCGCTTGGCCCCATTCTGCATCCTGACCCACCAATAAGGGAAGTTTTGAAGCCGCCTGTAAGCGCTGAACCAATTTCTTTTGACGCTCCGGACCGCCCTGCATTACAATGACACCGCCTATACCATAATTCTTTACCAAGGTTTCAAGGTAAGCTTGGTGCTTCTCATCCTTGTTGCTGTAGGCAGCGACCATGAATAATTGGCCTACCTTCTCCTCTAAACTCATGGCTTCCAAAAGACTATCCACCTTTCCAGCTGTGTCTAACGACTGAGCTTGTGCGGATAATGTAGGTAGGATGAGAACGAAAAAAAGGATATATAGATGACGCTTCATAGAGTCGTAAAAATGGCTTGAGGTTATTACCTTTGAGAAAGGAGAAGTTAAGACAATATGGGATTTTTCGCACGTAATCAACCTCGCGGTTTTCAACATCAGGCACGCTTTCACGACGAGCGTAAAGAGCGCTTGAAATTGTTGGAACGTCCGGAAGGTGAAGACGAGATTCCCTTCGATAACAAAGAGAAGTACAGACAGCGTTTAAGAGACAACTGGGATTTACGCAGGGCTCAAAGTGCTGGAAAGAGCGACGGTTATGCCAAGCGCTTCTTGTACAGTCTCGCCTTCCTACTATTACTACTCTTTTTTGCTGCTAAATTCCTTTTATGACCGCACTAATTTCCGTTCTTCCAGACCACGTTGCCAATCAAATTGCTGCGGGTGAGGTTGTTCAACGGCCTGCCTCAGTGGTAAAGGAGTTGCTTGAAAACAGCATTGATGCTGGTGCAACGAAAATCACCTTAAGTCTTACTGGTGCGGGTAAAACGGCCATCGTTGTCACAGATAACGGAAGCGGTATGAATGCGGCCGATGCCGAGCTTTGTTTTCGTCGCCATGCCACCTCGAAGATTTCTTCTGCCGAGGATTTATTCAACTTGAATACGCGCGGATTTAGAGGGGAAGCTATGGCGTCTATTGCTGCCGTAGCGCATGTGCAACTCAAGACGAATACGGCGGGCAGCAAAATGGGAACCTCGTTGAAGCTCGAGGATGGGAAAATCACTGCAAATTTGCCGTATCCTGGACCTCAGGGAAGTATTGTAGAGGTTCGAAATCTGTTTTATAATGTTCCCGCTAGACGGAAATTTTTAAAGAACGATAGAATAGAATTAAGGCATTGCATTGATGAATTTCATCGTGTCGCCTTGGTGCATTCAGATATCGAATGGGTATTAAAGAGCGACGAAAAGGTCCTCTTTCATTTAATGCCCGAAAACTCACGTCGACGCATAAGTGCAATCTTCGGGCGGAAATTCGATGAAAAATTGGTCCCGATCAGTGAGGACACCAATGTGGTCAAGGTGACTGGATTTGTACTAAAGCCTGAGTTTGCCAAGAAAAAACGTGGCGAGCAGTTCTTCTTCGTCAATGGAAGGTTTATTAAATCTCCGTACTTACATAATGCGCTCAGAGAAGCTTTTGAAGAAGTGCTCAGTGCAGAACACCATCCGGGGTATTTTCTTTTCCTAGAAGTAGATCCGAACGGGCTTGATGTAAATATTCATCCTACAAAAACAGAGGTGAAATTTGAAGATGAACGCGCCATTTACGCCGTTTTACGCAGTGCCGCGCGTCATGCCATAGGCCAGTTTAATGTAGCCCCCGCCATTGACTTTAATTCTGAGGTCAGTTTCTCGGTGCCGCCGATGCCCAAGGGACACATACCGCCTCAGCCAAAAATTCGAGTAAATCCGAATTTTAATCCTTTTGAACCGGACAATGGCATCAGCAGACCTCAACTTCGAACACCAGACGAACAGTACGAGAGGATCGAAAAAGAGAAACTACTCAACACCAACCCTGAGCTTGAGGTACCGGCATTGAGAAATTCCGCGGAGCAGTTTTGGTCCGAGGAAGACCTTATTAACCTCAGCGAACAAATGCCGAAAGTATTGGCCTGGGGAAAGTATATGGTCACAGTGCTTGGAAGCAAGCTTTTACTTATCGATACCAAGCAGGCTCAGATTCGTGTGCAGTTCGACCAAATTTGGTCGAAGCTTCAAGGTGCCAGTGTAGCCTCTCAACAATTACTGTTTCCTGCCACTATGCAAATCACCCCTGCCGATGCGCTCTTACTCGAGGAATATGCAAGTGCCTTTGCCGTTACAGGGTTTGACTGGAACTTAAGTGCCGATCGAAGCATTGTAGAAATTGTTGGTGCGCCTGTCGTCTTGGCAGCCGAAGAGGCACCAGGCGCTATGGAACGGTTTATGGATGAACTCAGCAACATGGAAGATGTGAGTGAATCCAAACTACTGAAGGCATTCGCTCTTGAATTGGCCACAAAATCCGCCATAGGCACGGTGAATAAAGAAGCAATGGAACACCTTAGAGAACAGTTGTTCAGCAGTGCTAATCCAAGCATTGGGCCGAACGGCAAAAAAATAATTACTGAACTCCGACAGGAGGATCTTGTTTAAAAGATATGATCGCACAGCAACGCTTTAGCCTCATGCCCACAGTAGTGAAGAACCTGCTCATTATAAATGGCTTATTCTTTATGGGTATGATCAGTTTCCGATCCACATTTGGAGTGGACATCACCCAGTGGTTGGGTCTTTATTATCCAGCCAGCGAAAGTTTTATTCCGTCGCAGCTTGTAACACACATGTTCATGCATGGAAATATTGGTCACATTGCTTCCAATATGATTATGCTATGGTTTTTGGGCAGTGCCATGGAGAATTACTGGGGATCGCAGAGATTTTTAATCTATTACATGCTCACAGGATTGGGCGCAAGCGCTTTGCAGATTGCTGTAAATGCTTATGAATTTCAATCATTAACTAGAAGCATCAGCCCTGAAAATCTGGAAGTATTACTTACGGAAGGAAGAGATCTACTAGCTCCTGGTTATGTCTTTAAAGACGCTGCAATGATGGAAGTCTATAGATTCCTGAACACTCCTATGGTCGGTGCATCTGGTGCGGTATTCGGCGTGCTCCTTGCCTTTGGTATGACCTTCCCAAACCAAGTGATCTACTTGAATTTCTTCTTTCCGATCAAGGCGAAATATTTCGTGATTGGTTATGGATTGTTAGAACTCTACAATGGTTTTGCAACGAGCAATAGCGGCATTGCGCATTTTGCCCATCTCGGCGGCATGTTATTTGGCTTTTTGTTAATACGCAGGTGGCGTAAAACCAGGTACCTTTAAGCAACCCGTTTACCAGTATCCATGAGCAGTTTTTTTGAAAGAGCGAAATACGATGCCTTCCAGGGAGATTACCTGACGCGTTTACTTTACCTGAATATTTCGGTATTCCTATTGTTCGCATTGACCAATGCCTTTACTAGCCTGTTCACTGGAAACTTTGGTTTAATCCCAAACCTCGCCGACGATTTACTTGCACTTCCTTCCGATCCGTTGAGGCTGCTACTTAGACCTTGGACCATTTTGACGTACATGTTTACGCACTTTGGCTTCCGTCACATACTCTTCAACATGATCGTACTCTACTTCTCAGGGAAGATCTTGATGGAGTACCTCGGTGAAAAGAGAATGCTAGCCCTGTATATCTACGGCGGCATTGGTGGTGGTCTTTTGTACATCATACTTTACAACCTTAGCCCAATACTTGGTCAAGGCTCTATGGTAGGTGCTAGCGCCGGGTGTATTGCTGTTTTAGTAGCTGGAGCCTTGTATATGCCACAGATGCCTGTAAGGTTGTGGGGCATCTTCGAAATCAAATATTGGATGCTAGCAGCGGGTATTGTAACGCTCGACGTCTTAAATCTGACTGGATCAAACGCTGGAGGTCATATTGCGCACCTTGGCGGGGCCATTGTTGCCTTTTTCTTCATTCGCAGTATGCGTCAAGGACACGAGTGGAACGTTTACCTCTTTCAAATCATTGATGCGGTAAGAAATATGCTCTTCCGCCCAAAGTCAAAAAAGAAGCGCCGTGGATTCAGCTTTGGTGAAAGCAGCTACGTCAAATACGAAGAAGTAAAAAAGACGAAAGGTTCTTCTTCCAAATCGAACGAGGACACCGCTAAGATGGACGCCATACTCGATAAAATCAAAGAAAAAGGCTACGACAGCTTGTCCAAAGAGGAAAAGGCCTACTTATTCAAGATTTCCAACGAAGAGTGAGAAAACGCCGTTTCATACTCACCTGGATCAACCGTCTCCTGCTCTTAGGTACTGTGGTGAGTGGATTAGGGTCCTTATTACCGGCCAATATCTTCGCTGGAGCTAGTTTGCTATCCTTGATTTTCCCAACGTTGATTGTGCCTCATTTTGTGATGCTTTTAGTAACCCTTCGAATTTCCACGAAGCGTATTTTACCAAATATAATAGGGATTGGATTGACGATTATACCCGCCTTTGCGCAGTTCCCGTTTGCCAAACCAATGAATCAGCCTCAAGATTGCCTTCGCATCGCCACTTACAATGTGCGTGCTTTTTACCAAGGCTTAGATGCTCCTGAAAAAATGAGCGCTTGGGCGGAAAGGGAGAATATCGATGTGCTCTGTTTGCAGGAGGTGCGAAGACCCAGTCATAAACCGCTCGAGGAGTCATTCAGACACGTGGCTTTTTCGCCTAAAATCAGCAGATACAGCGTTGGGATTTTTTCCAAATACCCCATCATCCACACGGAGTCCCTAACTTTTTCCTATGTAAAGCAAGGCAAGAGATACCCCACTCGCAGTGCGGGCTTGGCTGATATAGTACTTCCTTGGGATACTGTTCGATTCATCAATGTTCACTTAAATTCTACAGGTGTACAGGACGGAGATATGGAAGTTGCACCCAGCACAGAAGAATTGCTGGAGCGTGGAAAGGAAATCGCTCGAAAATTGGCCGTTCTGATCGAACAAGAGGACTTCAAAGCAAATCCATCCTTGAGTGGATCGAAGAAAGTCCGCATCCTGTGGTGCTCTGTGGGGACTTCAACAGCGTGCCAGGAGGTAATCTCTATGCAAGGCTTCTGTTCAACCTTGAAGACCCATACATTTTCAAAGGCTCTGGAAAAATGGGAAGCTTTGAACCGTTGAAGCGCAGATACTTACCTATTCGTATCGATTGGACATTGCATTCAGAAGGCATTGAAAGCTACGATCAACACATAGACCACATTAACCTCAGCGATCATTACCCTTTAGTTACCACCATTGGTCCCCCAATCGAAGAAAAGGCTACTTCTGAGGAAGAATAACCTCATTGAGCAATAAGGCATTGAGTGCGTTCGTCTTCAATCCCCTCGTACCCTTAGGGTATACACGAACCACCTCATCGTAATACAAAGGAACACAAGCCGCATCGCGCATTAACAAAGCATCGGCCTTGCCTGCCAAGTGCATTTTGACCGAATCTACCGTTGCAGTAACCAACTGCTCGTACAAACTGTCATATTCTGGGTTGGAATACCGTGAATAATTGGGCCCAGCCGGCGCCTTCATCGTAGATGCAAATAGCAAGGCATAATTCTCTGCGTCGGGATAATCTGCAATCCACGACGCGCGGAAAAAATCCAATGTTCCGGCACTCTTCTCGCTTCGCAGCGTCGCTGACGGCACTATATCGACCGCGATAGACCAGCCTAATTGGCCTAAAGAACCTTGTACAAATTCACATACATCTCTGTAGTTAGCCACCGTCGTTAAGGTCAATTCCGGCAACTCATCGATAGATTCAAGCAGCGCTTTCACACTGTCTGGCTTGTACTCAATACCAATATGCTCATTGTGTCCTTGCAGGCCAAAGGGTACGATTCCTCCACTGGCTGGCCGACCGATACCGCTTCGCAGCAATTTCATCATCTGTATTCGGTCAATTCCAGCATTGATTGCCCAACGCAATTCGTACGGAATTTCTGCCTCGGCATTAAACAATAAAAATTCTGTGTTCAAGAATGGACTGCGCTCTAGAATATGGTCTTCCCTGTAGCGCTCTTGCATGGCTCCATCCGCCATAAGAAGATCATCCTTGAAACTAGGATCAATATTCGGAAGTAAATCAAACGAACCGACCAAATATTCCAAGAATGCGCTCTGCTGATCCGGCAAGAAAGACACACTTATCCCGTCTAGATAGGGCAAACTCTGCCCCTTGTCGTCACGACGCCAATACTTCTCGTTTTTGTGCAGTATGAGCTTCTCTCCAAAATGCCATTTGTGGAATTTAAACGGTCCGCTACCGCCAGCCTCTGTGGCCAAATTACCCGCCTTCGCTGCCACTGAATCTACCACAGCACAGTAAGGCATGGTCAGCAATGACGGGAAGGCTGCAAAAGGCTCATGAAGTTCGATTTGCAGAATGGTATCACTAACAGCTACAATATTCTTTACACGCTCAAGAACCCAAGCACCGGGTGAAGCTACCGCAGGATCTACCAAGCGGTTAAAAGAATACACGATATCAGAAGCAGTAATACGCCGCCCCGAATGAAAATACGCCTCTCGTAGGAAAATGGAATAGGTAGAATGCTCGACCTCGTAATGCTGCGCAAGTGCTGGCACTACTTCATTGTTATCGTTCAAGGCAAACAAACCTTCATACAACTGTCCAACCGCCCAAATGGTGCTTTTGTCACGAGCAAAGGCCGGATCCAATGTAGGGATACCAGCAGGCTCGTTGTAACGGAAAACCATCTTGTCGCTATGATCTTCTCGACCACAGCTAGTAAGCAGCAATTGAACAGCTACAAAAAAGCCTCCAATTAAGGAGGCTTTTATAATGCTATGACCGTTCTTAAGCGTCAATGTTTGCGTATTTAGCATTGCGCTCGATGAAGTCTCTACGCGGCGGTACATCGTCACCCATGAGCATCGAGAAGATGCGATCGGCTTCAGCACTATCGTCGATAGTTACTTGCTTCAAGATGCGCTCGTCAGGATTCATAGTGGTTTCCCACAACTGCTCTGCGTTCATCTCACCAAGACCTTTGTAGCGTTGTACGCCCACTCCTTGACCGCTTTCACCACCAAACTCTAGTTGTAGTGCGTCGCGCTGATCATCGTTCCAAGCATATGAGCTTTTCGCCCCCTTCTTCACCAAATACAATGGTGGGTTCGCGATGTATACGTAACCAAGTTCCACCAACTCACGCATGTAGCGGAAGAAGAAGGTCAAAATCAATGTAGAAATGTGGCTACCATCCACATCGGCATCCGTCATGATGACAATCTTGTGGTAACGAAGCTTAGCCAAGTTCAAGGCTCTCTCGTCTTCCTCAGTACCTACACTTACCCCTAGGGCCGTGTACATGTTCTTGATTTCCTCGTTTTCAAAAACCTTATGAGAAATAGCCTTCTCTACGTTCAAGATTTTACCACGAAGTGGAAGAATCGCCTGGAAATTACGGTCTCGACCTTGCTTTGCCGTACCCCCTGCAGAATCACCCTCTACAAGGAAGATTTCACACACTTCCGGATCAGTTTCCGAACAATCGCTCAACTTCCCTGGAAGTCCCATCGAAGACATAGAGCCTTTGCGCTGCACCATCTCGCGAGCTTTCTTCGCAGCAACACGTGCACGAGCTGCTAGAAGCACTTTCTGAACGATTATTTTTGCTTCGTTCGGGTGTTCTTCCAAGAAATTGGTCAACATCTCCCCAACGAGCTTATCTACAGCACCACTCACCTCTTTGTTACCCAGTTTAGTTTTGGTCTGTCCCTCGAACTGAGGCTCCATAACTTTTACTGAGATGACAGCAGTCAAACCTTCACGGAAATCATCACCGCTCACTTCCACTTTCTCTTTAGCAAGTAGACCGCTTTCGTCGGCATATTTCTTCAGCGTACGTGTCAATGCTCTACGGAAACCGGCAAGGTGTGTACCACCTTCGTGCGTGTTAATGTTGTTTACGTAAGAGTGAATGTTCTCGTTGTACGAAGTATTGTAGTGCATCGCTACCTCCACCGGGATGCCGTCGCGCTCGCCTTCCATGCACATTACTTGCGGCATGATCATTTCGCGGTTGGCATCGATATATTTCACGAAACCTGCTAAACCGTCCTCAGATTGGAAACGCTCGCCTAAGAATTCACCTTTTTCGTCTTTCTCACGTAGGTCTGTCAACGTAATGGCAATCCCCTTATTCAAGAATGCCAGTTCGCGCATACGCTTGGCAAGAATCTCGTATTGGTAGATCATCTCTTCGAAGATCTCTCCATCAGGTTTAAAGGTCACGATGGTTCCGCGGTAATCCGTTGCGCCAATCTCACGAGTAGCATACTGCGCTACGCCTCGAGAAAATTCAACCTCGTGCTTTTTCCCATTGCGGTGTACCTCTGCATGCAGCATGGTAGAGAGTGCATTCACACAACTCACACCTACCCCGTGCAAACCACCGGATACTTTGTAAGAATCTTTATCGAATTTACCCCCGGCGTGAAGTACCGTCATTACTACCTCGAGAGTAGAACGGCCATCTTTCGGGTGCATATCTGTAGGGATACCACGACCGTCATCCTTGACCGTGATGCTGTTGTCTTCGTTGATTGTAACGTAGATATCAGATGCATAGCCAGCAAGGGCTTCATCGATCGAATTATCTACTACCTCGTATACTAGGTGGTGGAGACCTTTTACACCCACATCACCAATGTACATGGCCGGACGTTTTCTTACGGCTTCTAGTCCTTCAAGTATCTGAATGGACCCTCCATCATAGTTGTTTTGCTCTTCGCTCATAACGGTTGAGTTTTGTGCTTTTTTGCTATTCTAACAAAGATAACTTTCTAGGGTCCAATTCTACCCTTTTATCCCCTCTCAGCGGGGTGCACTTACCAACATTGTTATTAACATTCTCGCGGGTTACAGCGAAAAATGAAGCGTCGTCTTTGGAATTAAAATTGGTAGTTGAGTACGAACATTCCACGGGTGCCTCGAACACCGTATCCTTGCCACATCATATACCTCTGATTCAGCAAGTTATAACCGCGTAAACTCATGCTCAAATTTTCATTGATTTTATAATCGACACGTGCACTTAAATCCATGTAATCTTCCAACGGGTAAAGGGTATAGTCTGAGCTGTTGTATCGACCGCCAACATAGCGCAGATTAGCCCCAATCGAAAGCTCATTAATGCTGTAATCTACCATCGCACCTAGAACGCGACCTTCTTGACCTAAGAATACATCTCCTGAATAGTTGTTTAGTTCAGCATACGTTGACGCTACAAAATGCTTTAGAGGAAGATTCAATTCCCCTCGGACACCTGTTTTCACTACATTTTCAGCATAGACTGCCTGAAGCGCAGCAATTTGCTGTCCATTGACCTCACTAAGCATCAAGAGCGAATCACGCTGGACCATCAAAGCATCATTCATCGTTGTAAGCGATCCTTCTACTCGGTACTGGAGCTTTCCTGCCAATGCACCTTGCATTCCCACATACCCTTTGTTAGTGCCTGAGAGGCGGTATTCTTGATCCATAGAAAGGAATGGTACCTGTGCAATCATGCCCTCCAAAGTGTTTTGCTTGGCAGTACCGTCCCAACCACCATATACAGCAAGTGTGCGCTTAAGCAACTCTGCTTGGAGGTTAACCTTCGGATAAACGTAATATTCAAAACGATCGATGCCAAGGCCACTGGTCTGTGTACCTATGAAGTTCAATCCAAACTCGTAACTCAAAATACCTTTCTTTCCACTGGTGTAAGGAGCTATGGTAAAGTTGTGGTAGGCTGAAGCAGAAGAGTCGGCCCAAGAATTGACACTCGCAAATTGATACCCGAGATCGAGGCTAATGTCTTGCTCGTCTGCGTAAATCTCAAAACGGTGTTGTGTTTTCGCCAAATGCTCGCTAGTCGCCATACCTGCAGCCGTGTATTTGTAGGAAATACCCCCACTGCGGTATGCGAATTTCACCTTGCTCGTTGGGTTCGTCGTTCTCAACCATTGCTGGGACAAACCATATTGCTGCTGCCATGCTCCCGGCGTGCTATCCGGCACTACTGTCAACGGAGTCAAAGCCCCGTAATAGCTGATATAATCTGCCTTGATCAAGGTCTGAGTTTTAAAGTTGTAGCTCTTTGTTGCACGTTGGAAATCTGCCAGTACCTCATTCTTGTACTGAGGTTGGCGCAGATAATCGACATCGCTCACCCCACTAAGCGCTCCTTGGTGAAGTGCTCGCACTCCCCAAACATTTTTCTTACTGCGTGGCGAGCTTAGAATAAAGCTTGCATAAGAACTCGCATAATTTCCACCACCCAAACTTATGCTCTGCGTGGGGAGTTTAGGTAGTTTTACTTTTCCCAGTCGAATAGCTGGGATCGCCTGCGGCTTAAAATCTAGCGACATGGCCTTTGGGCTAATCTTAAAACTGACAGGGATCTTCTCTGATGTAGTATCTGAAAAAGAGGGCTGCTCGCTTATTTTTTGGGCACTACGTACTTGCGCTTGATACTCTTCTTCAACGCGAATTTCAACACTTTTTACTTCATTACCTGTACCCGTTTCTTCTTGGGCGTATAATGAGGCTTGCGCACTAAAAATCAATGCAGTGGTAATGATTATTCTAAATTGGAATTTCATTTTCATCATTCCTTATTCTTCTAATTCCTCAATAGATTCCATTTCGAAATCTTCCATACTCAGGCTGTCTACACCAATGGTGTTACGCTCTTCTCTTTCTCTTTGCAGGGCCAATTCTGATTTAAACGCACTCGCCAGTGCTGCATAATCTCCGAAATCCGCATTGTCGATCACAAAATCTAGCGTATAGTTCGCTTGGAAATCATCGCGCAACCCTGCATAGTTCTTCGCCATCAAGATGAGTGAATTCCAACGCCATTCCGGGTAGGTGGGCAGGTTCTCTATCATCCAGAACAACAAATCATTGGATCCTTCATATTTGCCCATGACATGGTCAAACTCTGCCAAATAATAAGTGGCTTCAGCTTGTGCCTCTCCTTTAATCTCCGCTTTAACCTGAGTGTAGTACAATTTTGCATTGGCACTGTCCTTGAGCTCATAAGCGCTGCGAGCTGCATTCATAAGTGCTTCCGTTTTCCAATCTGTCGGCAAAGCCTCATCTTGCAATAAACTCTCAGCATATTGCATAACTACTGGTATGTTGTCTAAAGACTTCGCGCAGCGCATCAATCCCAATCTTGCCCGTCGGCCCTCATCAGCATTACCCACTAATCCGAGCACCTGCTCGTAGTAATAGAAGGCTTGATTAAAATCCTGTTCACCGTAGTAAATAGCAGCTAATCGCTCTACTGTTTCTTTTCGAAAACTAAGATCTCCTGAAGCTGCTACGAATTCGTACGAAGATTTTGCAATTGAATCATTACCCGCATTAAAAGCACACTCGGCTAGGTAGAAATTGGCAGGGACTCTAAAAATCCCGTCTGGGAATTTATTGAGATAGTCTATCATACCTTTCAAAGTAGCTTTACAATCACCAAAACTGTATCTATCATATGCATCGTTATACATTGTAGAATCCAGTTGTCCTTGTCCAATATCCATACCGGTCAAAGTTTGAATCCAATCCACATAGTTCCCTAATTGGTCCAATTCTGCAAATTGGATTTTTGCCAATCCTAAAGCTTCTCGACTCTCAGTGGTGTTGGGGTAATTTTCAACCACGCTCTTAAATTCACTTAATGCTTTATTCCCTTCACCTTTAGTTCGATATATCAATCCCAAGGCTATGTGAGCATTTTTTATAAATCTAGATTTAGGATAATCTTCAATGAAGTCAATAAAAATTTGCTCTGCCTGCTTTTCTTTACCCATCTTCATAAAAGTCTCTCCGAGTTCAAAATAGGCATCCGTAGCATACACAGAGTTCGGGTACTTCTTTACTAATTTTTCAAGGCTACCAGCCTTTCGTTTAAAATCATCTACTAATCCATAGCAAAGGCTCTGCTGGAACATTGCATAATCCGCATCGGGAACATTTCGGCTTAAATAGGTTTTATAATAACTGATCGCATTATTGTATTGACTCGTCATAAAGTAAGAATCGGCAAGTCTTAACTCTGCATCATATGTTACCTTCGATTCAAGTTGATTTCTGTTCAAAAACAGTCTAAAGGTAGTGGCCGCAGCTTCGTAATTCCCATTTGAAAAGTTTGCATAAGCTTTGTTGTAAAGGCTACGCTCAAATTGACTCAAACTTGCGGACCCAGGTGTCATTTCAAATTTTACCAATTCGCTTAATGCTCCTTCATAATCTTTTGCGCGATACGCAACTTCTGCCAACCAATAATGCGCCAGTGCTGTGTATTGATTGTCAAGGGGATATTTTAACGAACGTTCAAACATTCGCTTCGCAGCTGGATACTGAATAGCATTGAAATGCTGTACACCACGGAAATAAGCCACTTTCTGATAGGCCCCTTGCATAGTCGGTTGCTCCAAACCTGCAGCAGAAATTGCCTTCATGGCACTCTCGTAATCTTTCGAATTCAAATAGAGATTGGCAAGAAATTCATTGGCTTCCGCCAAATACTTGCTATTTGGGTACTTCTTCAAAAATGCTTTAAAGATGTCAAGTGGTTGCTCAAACGGTGTAGCACTGTCGTAAGCCAATTTCGCATAATTAAAATATGCATCTTCTCTTAACCGCTCATCACTGCCACTCTGGCTTGCCTTAAAGAACGCCCCTTGAGCTTCAATTTTTCGTCCAGTTTGAAGGTAACAGTCTGCCAAATGATAGTAGGCGCTCTGGCCCAAATCATCTTCCCTATTATGTATTTTGTTGAAGGCGGGAATAGCTTCCTCGTATCTACGGTTTTTGTATAATACAAAGCCCAGTTTATAATTGTCTTCAACCCCCAATTTACCTCCCAGTTCTTTATGTTTTTCGAGGTATAACGCTGCTTCTTTCCAATTCGATTTCTGATAGTATCCTTCACCAATTAACTTAGCGACCTCCGCGGCACGGGATGGTACTGCTTGTTCTAGTAATGACTCACCTACTGAAAGAAGTTGATCAATATCGCCTGTTTTGTAGTAAATCTGACTCAGGTAATACGGAACCACACCACCAAATTTCTCATCGCCAACTAGGAGCTTAAATTGTTCTAGAGCTGTGGTGTATTGCTCCGCATTGTAAGCGATGTGTCCGTAATAATACCTGTGGTAATTTTGATATTCTCCACGGAAATTGATGCCTTGATAAAATTGATTTCGAGCCTTCTCGAGATCCTTGATCATAAAAAGGCTATAGGCTAGCTTAAAATAATACTCGCTCTTAAAAGATTTCGGTACGTCCGCTGGATCAATCACTCCCAACCATTGAATGACTTTTTTATATCGCCGATTATTAAAATAATAGTTGGCCGCGGTAACATGAGCCTCTTGCCATCTTGGGCTAAGCGGGTAGGTCTGTGCGAAGTATGTCAAAAAGTATTCGCTGTTTTCGTTCATCAAATAAAGTGCACATAATGCTCTGTAAAAGCTGCTCTCTTCTTTGATAAAGGTTTGAGTAGGCAGATCAGATGCTAGAAGTTTATCCAAC
>Ga0255777_10002760_pt1 | contig 15378 bp, 12 predicted proteins | sample 101ome_15_FD_179975 | JGI IMG/M metagenome (GOLD analysis project Ga0255777, IMG submission 179975) | Coastal salt marsh microbial communities from the Groves Creek Marsh, Skidaway Island, Georgia - 101402AT metaG (version 2) | ecosystem: Environmental > Aquatic > Marine > Intertidal zone >...
GCCACCCCTTTCTCGCCAAGCTTGGGCCGGATGTGCTGGATGAAGCGGTCAGCGAGGTCGCGTTGACAGAACGGCTCGCAGGACCAACATGCTATAGAAAGAAGGCGGCAACGCTCATGCTCGACCAAAGCGCCTTTGCAGGCTTGGGCAATTACCTCCGGTCGGAGATTCTCCATGAAGCAGGGGTTCATCCCGACGACCGCCCGTGCGACCTTTCGCACGAATCCGTGGTCGCCTGGGGTCAAGCCATCAAACGCATCACGGTCCGGGCTTACGAGACCGGCGGCATCACCGTGCCTGGAGCAACGGCCGAAGCGAGCAAAGCCCGGGGCGAACCGCGTCGACGGTGGCGCCATGCGGTGTTCTGCCGTGATGAACGGCCGTGCCTGACCTGCGGTGATCTTGTCGTTCGAAAGCGGTACGCCGGGCGACGTCTGGATTTTTGCCCCACCTGTCAGCCCTCGCGACGACTCAAGGATTGAACGAACGCAGACCGCCCTCTGTGGTCAACAAGGAAGACCCCGAACGCAAGGCATCCCTGACCCAGAGGAACGTGGCCACGTCCTCGGCTTTGTTGTCATCGCTGCGCTTGGCCGCGTTGCGCATCGCCATCGACATGCGGTGATTGCCCTCAAACGCCGGCCGGTGCCGGTTCAGGTAGGCCCAGTAGAGACGGGTGATGGGGCAGGTGTTCTTTGGATGGAACGCACATGAACCGCAATGATCGCTCATTCGATGGATGTAAGCGGAACCTGACACGTAGGGTTTTGTCATCATGGCCGTTCCCAGAGCAAAGGTGCCCATCCCCAAGACGTTGGGTTCAACCACCCAATCAAAAGCGTCGATGAACGCTGCATGGAACCAATCCGTCAATTCGCGCGGGTTGATGTCCAGCAGGTTGGCAAGGTTGCTGAGGACCATCAACCGTGGAATGTGGTGGGTCCAACCGTCCTCCATCACAGCAGCAACGTTGGCATCCAAACATCGCAAACCGCTTGGAGCCCCCCAATAAGCGGGGAACAGCGGGTTGAGCTGACCCAAGTGGTTGGGGTGCCCTCCGTCCACTGCCTGTGGACCCTCGCCCCATCCCGCCCCACGCCTGGCATCGGTCCGTTGGACGTCCAAGGTCCGAAAGCCGTCGGTGGCCACATGAACGTGGTGAACGTATTCCCGCCAAATCAGCTGACGCACGAACCCTTCCACGCTGTTCAGCGGTGCATTCGTGGCCATGGCGGCGGTGGCTGCCTCGATGGGCATCACCCGATGCAGGTTCATGAGCGGAGCGAGCCGGGTGTGGAACAAGCTCCTGCTCCGCTCGCTCATGGCGTCTTCGAACGGCCCGAACCACCTCAAGCAAGCCATACCGTAAGCAAGTGAGGCCCTGGCTTGCTCCCGTGTGGTCGGCAACGCTGTCAAGTCAATCCTACCGGGGTGATCGCCGTAGTGATGCTGGACCATGGCGGCCACCTCGAGATCGATTGAATCGGCGGTGAAGGTCGGCGGCGTGGGGGCTTGTGGCTCGCCCTTCCACGGTTTTCGGTTTTCACCGTCGTGGCTGTAGGACCCGCCCATGGGTTGACCGTCCATCATCAGCCAACCCGTCGTGTTGCGAACCTTGCGGTAGAAGGCGTCCATTCGGAAGGGTGGTTCGGTGCCAACGCTGTCGACGAACCATGCATGTGGGGTCAACCAACCAAGGTGAGGCAGCACCTCCACCTGACCGGAGGTCACCATGGGTTCAAGGTCCATCCGAAGTTCTCGCTCAGCCGGTTCAAGGCACATCACCGGCCCGTCGCCGAACACATCGGTCAGCGCTTCGCCGTACGTGCCGTTGGTGGAGAGATACAGGACGGGGTGGTGCGTAGCCATTTCCAACGCAAAATGACGCATGTTTGCCAGGAGGAAGGCCAATTTTTGCTGATGATACGGTCGTCGATGGGCCTTTTCCATGGACTCAATGAACACCAACCCGAGCGTTCCTTCGTGAGGTTGTGCCGGTTCAAACAGCGCCTCGTTCAGCTGGTCGTACGCGACAAAGAGCCAACGGTCGGCCGACCGTTCGTCGACGTTGGACAATTTGGATCCAAAGGGCGAGTCGGTTCCGTTCAGCGCCACGGTTTGGGATGGCCATCCGCTCCGTGGAAGCATGCTGGTGCATCCCTCAGCGAGCCATTTAATGCCCTGTTTTGGGCATTCAATAGTGAACGGTTAATTTTCGGGGTTGCAGTTCTTCACCGGCGTACGCCGCCATGGCGGCGACCTCCATCACAGCACCTCGCATGGTGGTCACGAAGGGGATGTTGAGTTCCACGGCCAGGCGGCGCATCATGTTCCCGTCACGAACAGCTCCGCCCGACACGGTGGGGACGTTGACAATGAACGACACCTTGCCCTGCCGCATCAAATCAAGAGCGTCGGGGTGCTGACCTTCGGCAATTCTGTACACGGTGGTCACAGGGACGCCGTTGTTGCGCAACACGTCGGCGGTACCACCGGTGGCATAGAGGGTGAAACCGATGTCGACCAATTCACGGGCGACCGGGACAAGAGCGTCCTTGTCCTCGTCCCTGACGGTCAAGTAAGCACCCCCTGACTTGGCGACGGGAACCTCGGTGGCGAGCCGGGCTTTGAGGTAGGCCAAATCGGCGCGCTCATCGGAACCGAACACCTCGCCGGTGGATTTCATTTCAGGGCCGGGGGCAGGATCAAGCCCTCGGAGCTTGATGAAGGGGAACACCGGGGCTTTGACACACACCTGCCCGCTGGTTCGTTGTGGAATGGTCTGCGATTTCAGAGGGATGCCAATCGTGATGCGGGCTGCGATGCGCGCCAAGGGCAAGCCCGATGATTTCGCGACAAAGGGCACGGTCCGGGACGAACGGGGGTTGACCTCCAACACGTACAGATCGTCACCTTGAATGGCAAATTGGATGTTGAAGCAACCCTTGATGTTCAAGCCCAAACCAATGATTCGGGTTTGCTCTTCTACCTTTGCGAGCATGGCATCGCTGATGTTTTGCGCAGGAATGAAGCATGTCGAATCGCCAGAGTGGATGCCCGCCTCCTCGAGGTGCTCCATGATGGCCCCCACCAGCACATCGGTGCCATCGGCAGCCGCATCCACGTCCAATTCCGTGGCGTGCCCGAGGTACTCGTCCACCAAGAGCGGTTTGTCCGGTGCGAGGTACGCCTCGCGCACGTAGTTGTCCAACTGTTGTTGATTGGACAGGATCTCCATGCCACGACCGCCCAGCACGTACGAAGGGCGAATCAGCACCGGGAAGCCAATCGTTTCCACCGCTTGACGAAGGTCGTCGGCCGTGGTGCCCGTCGCCCCTCGCGGCATGCGCAGGCCCTGACGTTCTGCGAAGGCTTCGAAACGCTCCCTGTCACTCGCTTCGTCGATGGCATCGCATGAAGTACCCATGATGGCGACGTCGAGCCCGAGCCTTTGGAGGTCGGGCATCCGCTGTTCCAGCGGCAAAGCCAAATTGATGGCGGTCTGTCCGCCGAACTGAAGCAAAATACCGTGGGCTTGTTCGCGAAGGAGAATTTCACTGACGAATTCAAGCGTGAGTGGATCAAAATACAAGCGGTCCGATGTATCAAAGTCCGTGGACACCGTCTCAGGGTTGTTGTTGATCAAAATCGCATCATGTCCCGCCTCCCTGATGGCGTTCACGGCATGCACGCAACCGTAGTCGAATTCAATGCCCTGACCGATGCGAATGGGGCCGCTGCCGATGGCCACCAAACGTTGCTTTGTACGCGCTCCGAGGTCGGGCAACAGGTCGATGCCGTCGGCCCCAAAAGGCTCGTACGTGGAGTAGTAATAGGGCGTTTTTGCCGCAAATTCAGCCGCACAGGAATCCACCATGCGGTACACAGGGTGAACACCAAACTCATGCCGACGGCGCATGACGGCCGCCTCGCTTTGACCCGGCCCAACGGACTTGAGCCCTTCAGCGGGGAACCCAGCCAGCGCATCGGCAATGTGAGCATCGGTGAAGCCGTGGCTCTTCCAGCGGCGCAACGATTCGGCCGACACCTCAGCAGGCGACGCACCAAGATCAACGATTTCCCGCTCCATGGCTGCCAAGCGCTCAAAGCCGTAGAGGAACCATCGCGTGATGCGGGTGATCTCATGGACGCGTTCGACCGACCAGGAGCGGCGGAAGGCTTCGATCACCGCACCCATCCGACGGTCGGTCGCCACCTCGAGCCAGTTGACCAAGGTCGCATCCGGCAGCGGTTCATGGGCCCGTTGCGCCATGCCCTCACCTTCGGATTCATCTGCACGGGTCAACGGTCGTGGGTGAGCGCATCCCTGCTCAAGCGAGGCCCAGGCTTTGAGAAACGCCTCTTCGAAGTTGCGACCGATGGCCATGACCTCGCCGGTTGATTTCATGGAGGTGCCGAGGGTTCGGTCGGCCGTCCGGAATTTATCGAAGGGCCAACGCGGGATTTTCACCACGCAGTAATCCAAGGTGGGCTCGAACGCAGCGGTGGTGCCCTCGCCCGTGATTGGGTTGGGCAATTCATCCAACGTGTAGCCGACGGCAATTTTCGCAGCCATTCGGGCGATGGGATAGCCCGTGGCTTTGGACGCCAGGGCTGACGACCGGGACACCCTCGGGTTGACTTCAATCACGCGAATTTCACCGGTGAATTGGTTGAAGGCAAACTGCACGTTGCATCCACCCTTGATGTTCAGGGCCCGAATCAGCGCCAAGGCTTGGTTGCGCAAGCGTTGGTGGTCAGCATCGCTGAAGGATTGAAGCGGCGCCACCACGGTGGATTCTCCGGTGTGCACGCCCATCGGGTCGATGTTCTCCATCGTGCAAACAATGGTGGCGTTGTCGGCTTCGTCCCGCATCACCTCGTACTCCAATTCCTGCCAACCGAGGATGGATTCTTCGATGAGCACCTGTGAAATGCGGGAGTTTCTCAGACCCAACTGCGAGATCTCCACCAGTTCGCCCATGTCACGAGCCGTTCCACCACCAAGGCCGCCGAGTGTGAACGCTGGACGGATCAAAATGGGCCAACTCCCGATGACCTCTGCAGCGGCGATGACCTCATCGATGGAGTTGCAGGCGATGGCCTTGCTGATGGGGAGGTTGATGGATTCGCAGACCTTGTTGAACAGTTCACGGTCCTCAGCCTTGTCAATGGCGTCAAGGTCGGACCCGATCAATTCCACACCGAGCCGCTCAAGCGTGCCGTTGTGCGACAACTCACTGGCGATGTTCAAGGCCGTTTGGCCGCCCATGCCGGCGAGCAAGGCGCAAGGCCGTTCTTTCTCGAGGATTTTGGCCACCGTATCGGGGAGCAATGGCTCAATGTAGACCACGTCTGCCATTTCGGGATCGTTTTGAATCGTCGCTGGGTTGGAATTGACAAGGATAACCTTGTACCCGTCCTCGCGAAGGGCTCGCACCGCTTGGCTGCCCGAAAAATCGAATTCTGCGGCTTGGCCGATCTTGATGGGCCCGCTGCCAAGGACCAAAATGGTCGCCAAATCGTCGCGCCTCGGCATCACGCTCGACCTCCCAGGTGGGCATCAACCATCGCACGGAACCGGAGGAACATCGGCGCTGCATCGTGCGGCCCCGGACAGGCTTCGGGGTGGAATTGCACCGTGAAGCAAGGTTTATCCACCACATCGAGCCCTTCCACCGTCCCATCGTTGGCGTTGACAAAACGGACCTTGACCGCCGCCCCGTGAAGGTTTTCGACGGGTGGTGAGGTCGCCCCGGAGGGATGAGCGGCCAAACGGCCGTCATCGGGATGGGCCACAGCAAACCCATGGTTTTGACTCGTGATGGACACGATGCCTTCGACGACGTCAACAACCGGCTGGTTCGCCCCACGATGCCCGTAGCGCATCTTGTAGGTTTGCAATCCTGAAGCAAGCCCCATCAACTGATGGCCAAGGCAAATGCCCATCACCGGCATGCCGTCCGAAACCGCTTGAGCGAGGGTGTGTCGGGCATCGGTGGCCTTCCCGGGGTGCGCCGGGTCACCGGGTCCGTTTGAGCAGAACAGCGCATCAATGGCGTAGGTGGCCTTCAGTGTCTCGTACCCGATGTCGGGTGGGCACCAAACCACGTCAAAATGCATGCAAAGATGGCGCAGGATGTTGTGCTTCACGCCGCAGTCCAGCACGCCCAATCGAGGTTTGCGCTCACCAAATTCGTCGACTGCACCGGGGTTGAGTTCCACCGCTTCATCGATGGACACCCGGTCCACCAAATCTTCGAGTTCTGGGGACGTCAACTGTTCCAGTGCGGTTTTGAGCCGGGGTTCATCGTCCAGCGGCCCGAACACGCACAACACCGTGCCCAGTTCCCTCACCCGACGGGTGATGGCTCGGGTGTCGACGTTTTGGATGCCCGGCACGCCGTGAAGGCGCAGCAAATCGTCCACCGTCCCCACGGCATGGCGATGGTCCGGTTGGTGCATGGCGTGCCGCACGACGACGCCTTGGGGCCAGACACGACGCGATTCAGAGGCACCGAGGTGAACCCCGTAGTTCCCGATCAGCGGGTAGGTGAAGGTGAGGACCTGTCCGGCAAACGACGGGTCGGTCAGGGACTCTTGAAAACCCATCATGCCCGTGGTGAAGACCAACTCGCCCGAACCCATTCCGGTGGCACCAAACAATTCACCGAGGTAACGGCCACCGTCCGCCGTCAGCAACACACCCGGCCCTCGTGCTCCTTCGGGGAGGTGCTCCGTCCCCTCTGCCAAGCCGTCAGCGGCGTCGCCGATGGCCAGCGCATCCGGATTGTACAGTGAATGCGTCGCTGGGAGAGAGCGCGAATTCGCGTCCAAGCCCCCGAACATCAGCGATTGTCCCAAACGGCCATCCATAAGGATTGGGTGGACGACAATTGAACCCCATCCCCAAACAACGACCAAAAATCGGCCTAAATGGTTCAAATCACCGGTTTATTCCTCTTCCAATCGCCGCCGGTCCGTCACGGATTTGCCCGTCGCCGACGGGTGAATCACGAGTTGCGCGTCTGGGAAATGCTGCTCGGTGCCACCCTCGCCTGACCACGCCTCCAAAAACAGCGCCAACGCTGCCACCTCTGAGTGCGGCTGGTTGCCGACCGCCACGTTGTAATGTGCATGCTTGAACACATCTCCGGGCACCTTCGCACCACCGACGACGACCATCAGCGGCCGGTCGCGTCGAATCCTCGGCACGACCTGTCGGTACGGTTCGCCGTACATCGTCAAGTGGACGACGACCCCGGGCGCACCGTCGCCCGCATCCTCCAAGGCAAATCGCTTGATACGGCCCACGCCCTTGCCAACATGTTCGCACACCATCTGACCTCCAAAGCGTTCGTTGACCGAGGCCACGTTGGCAAAAACGCCCTCGTCCACGTCCCCGGCGAGGAGAAATCTGGTGGACCCGAGCGCTCGTGCGACAAGAGCGAGGTGCGTGGTGATGCGAGGGTCTCGCCCCTTACGGTGACCCAGCCTGAGCACGGAAACATCGCTGGGCATGGTCCGGCGAAACGCAGTTCCGTCATAGGGGTAACGGCTCACTCCACGACAGCCTCGGCGGCACCTTCGACCTCAGTGTGGTCACCGATGTAGTCAAGACCGTGTGCATCCATGAACGTCAACAACCAATTGACCAAAAGTGCGTTCACAAGGAGGTTGGCACCGTAGGTCATCCCGCCCCACAAGCCAGCCAAACGCAGGCTTCGCGAGAAGCCCTCACCGACCGAGAGGAAACCGTCCACAAGCAACGAGCCGACCAGGGGTTCGGCAACGTACAGCACGGCGAAGATCATCATGCCACCGGAAAGAGCGGAGGCGTAGATGTCGCCACGGTCCTTGCTCAGCTCGGACAGCAACGCCGAAACCGCGGACAACACCATCACGGTGATGGCAACGGAGCTGAAACCCAACCCGAAAAACACGGACTCCCCGCCAACATCATCGCCTTGAAGCCCGATGAACAACCACCACCCCACGATGACGAGGGTGACAAGCACACCTCCTCGCTTGGATTTCTGGTCGAGGAGCGCATAGGCCTCCTGTCGACCGTTGATTTCCATCCGTGCGAGGATGCGTTCCGCCCTGTCGGCGGATTGTTCGACCGGCACCGGCTCTGGTTCACTTTCGGAAAACGCCATGCTGTCGCTTTCCGTCATGCGCACGCCTTCACGGTCACAACTTATGAAATCTGCCGCATTAGGGAGCGACATGATGACCGACTCAAGCCCAGAGGATGCCCGCCGAATCCTTGTGATGGAAGCGTTGCGTCATCGAGCCTCTGGGCCCCACTTGATGGGCATTGTCAATGTCACGAACGATTCATTCTACTCGGGGAGTCGCGCCCTCGAGGCCGACGCCGTCCAACGAGCGCTGGCCATGTGGGATGCCGGCGCCACATGGGTGGACATCGGCGGCGAATCGACGCGCCCTGGCGCCGACCCGGTCACGGTGAGCGACGAGTTGGCCCGTGTGGTCCCGGTCATCGAAGCCATTCGCCAGAGTGGTCACGAGGGTTTGATCTCGGTGGACACCCGGCGCTCGGAGGTGGCGGAAGCAGCCCTCATCGCCGGAGCCGACATGGTCAACGATGTATCGGGGCTTTGCGACCCTGCGATGCGTGACGTGGTGCTCAGGCACGGCTGCGCCGTGTGCATCATGCACATGCAAGGCGACCCCACGACCATGCAAGCCAACCCTCAGTACAAGGATGTGGTGAAGGAAGTCAGTGACACATTGAGGGCAACGGCCGATGCCTTGGTGGCCTCCGGCCACCCACCATCCTTGATATTGCTCGACCCCGGTATCGGCTTCGGCAAAACCCATGAACACAACATGGCGTTGTTGGCCGACGGGCACCGACTCGGCAACGACCGGCCCTACGGTGTGTTGTGGGGCGTGTCCCGAAAGAGCATCATCGGCCGATTGACAGGACACACCCGGTCCGAAGACCGCCTCCCCGGAACACTGGGGATGGCTGCAGTGGCCCAACACCAAGGCATCGATGTGTTGCGTGTGCACGATGTCTCGGCCCATGTTGACCTGTTGGCCTGCTGCACGCCGTTCATCAGCCCGACAAACCGCCCAACAGAATGAACGGCACCGCCCAAGCACCGATGCTTGAGCCAACGTTGGTCAGGGCCGTGACGAGGAGCACCTTGCCGGCAGGGTTGGTCCAAAACGCCTTCATGTCGTCCAGTTTGAGGAAGGCCTGCAGGTCGGCCGCCGTCGGTTCCGCCACCTTGAGTTGGACGTACCCCGCAAACCACCCAGCAGCAAGGGCAGGGTTCAACGACGTGATCGGCGAAGCCAAGGCAGCGGTCAGGACGGCCAGAGGATGACCTCGGGCCAGCAAACAAGCCAGCGCTGCGAACGCTGCGTTGGCGGCGGTCCACACGGTGAAAAATTCGATCCAGTCGACACCCGACGTGGTGGAGAGGACACCGGCGATGGCGGCGACCATGATGAGCGGCAGGGCCCATGGCAAGGCTTTGGTCACGGTCGAGCGTTTTGGAAGTTGGTCCAGTTCGGACAGGTCAATCCCGGCCACGGGGGCCTCGAGGTGATGCCGCACCCCTTCCAGATGCCCTGCACCGAGGACCGCCAACACACGTTGGTCGGAAGGAAGCGCCTGCAACTTGCCTGCAATGTAGGCGTCCCGCTCGTCGATGAGGACCTCGCCAGCGCCGGGTGAGAACCCTTTGAGTTCTTGCATCATGGAGGACAACAGGTCGGCGTCCTTGAGCAGGTCGTTCACATCGAGTTCGTCCTCGTCGTCCTCCTCATCGCCCAACAACGACATCATCAATTGGCGCTTCTCTTTGAAGCGCATGCGTTTCCATGCTCGGCGAAGGGTGACCTGAATGTCCCGGTCAACCAAGGCGACCTCGCAACCGGCGGCTCGAGCGGTTTGAACGGCGGCGAGCAGTTCAGCACCCGGTTGTTGCCCTTCGTCCAGGCCAAGTTTCCGTTGCTCTGCACCCAGCATGGATTGCAGGAGGATCATCGGCGCCTTGCCTTCCTTGATCACCTTGAGCAAGCCTTCGTTGTCCAAACGACGCTCGTTGACCAGCGTGTCGTAACGACCCTGACAAAGCTCAACGGCCACGATGTCGGGCTTGAATTCGGCGATCTGAGCGTTGACCGCTTCGACGGAGGCCGTGGCGACATGAGCGGTACCGAGGAGGCGCAAGCGCTCGGACACATCCACCGTTGGCGCGTCGTGGCTCATCGTCGCTCACCGAACACCGCGAGTTGCTCGGAGGTCAGAAGGTGATCTGAACGTTCTCTCGGACGTGAGCGGCGACCTGCCAGAGCTCACGGCGCTGGCAACCCTTCACGCCTGCCACCAAACTGGCTGGAATCATCTGAATGGCCTTGTTGAAGTTGGTGGAGGCTGCGTTGTAGAACTCACGTCGATCGGCGATTTGATTTTCAAGGCTGACCAATTGATTCTGAAGGTTGTTGAAGTTCTCATTGGCCTTCAGGTCGGGGTACTGCTCAGCGACCATGTTGATGCGAGGGAGCATTCCGGAGAGAATGCCCTCAGCAGCGGCCACGCCCTTGACGTCGCCCTGAGCGAGTGCACCTGCAGCGGTTTGGCGTGCTTGAGCGAATTGCTCGAAGATTTCACGCTCGTGTTGTGCGTACCCCTTCACGATGTTCATCAGGTTGGGGATCATGTCGTAACGTTGGTTGAGCAACACGTCAATGTTGGACCAAGCGTTTTCGGCGTTTTCCTCGAGTTTGATGAAGCGGTTCCATGTGCTGAAGAACCAGATCACGAAAATGAGCAGGAGGACAGCAGCAATGCCGATGATGACCAATTGAGTGGTATCCATGGGTCACGCTCCGAGGGACTCCCTCTTGAAACCTTCTCAAACGGAGCGAACCCAAGGGCCACCCACCCACATCAGGGCCAAGTTCAAACCCGAACCGCCGGTGCAAGCGACCATGTTGGAGGCCATGACCATTGCGCTCGGTGTCTTTGCAGTGGCGTTTTTGTTCGCACCTGTGGGCATGGGCGGCGGCATGCTGTTCGTCCCGCTGTTCCATTATTCAGCCGATTGGCCCATCGACGGCACCCTCATTGCCACTTCTTTGTTGCTCACGACGGTCGTGAGTTTTGGAAGCGGTCTTGCCCACCGGAAAAAAGGCCACCACAACGACGAAGCCATCAAGAGTGCCTTGGTGGGCGCCGTGCCGGGCGCCATGTTGGGCGTGCTGGTGGTGGTGCTGCTCGGCGCACGCCTTGACCCGGTGTTCAAAACCCTCTCTGTGGCGATGCTGGTGTGGGCGCTGGTCAAGACGCAGCGCAAACTCCGCCAAACGCCATCCGACACGGACCAAACCGTGAGCAACCAACCCAATCAACCCATTGAACACTGGCCCATGCGTGCCGGCACGGGGGTGGGCGGCATGCTGTCCTCGGTGCTTGCCGTTGGCGCCGGTGTGATTTACGTCCCTGTGCTGCAACAAAAGGCACACTTGGAGCCGAGGACTTCCATCGGCTCCAGCCTCCACATCATGATGGCGGTGGTGCCGGTGGCCATACTGACCCATTTGGCCTTCATTTCATCGGCCGAGTTGGACGCGTTTCTAACCGCCCTCCCCTTCCTGCTGGGGTTGATGGTGCTCACCTACATTGGCGCCAACGCAGGTGCACGCTTTGGCATGCGTTACATCAGTCCGGCGAACATCATGAAACTGTTCATGATGCTCGTGGTCATCGTCCTCGTCCGCTATATGGCGGACCTTGGGGGGACCCTGCTTGGTTCAATCTGAGAGCGATTCAATGACCATGGCGATGCCCTGACCGCCGCCAATGCACGCCGTTGCGACACCGTATCGACCGCCGCAGCGCTTGAGTTCATGAGCCAGCGTCAACACCAAACGGGTACCGGTGGCGGCCAGCGGGTGACCCAAGCCAACGGCGCCACCGTTGACATTTACCTTCTCCACGTCCAGACCCAAGTCTTTGACGCAGGCCACCGCTTGTCCGGCAAAGGCTTCGTTGATCTCCCAACGGTCGATGTCGTCCACGGTCAATCCGGCCTTCTCGAGGGCTTTTCGTGACGAAGGCACCGGCCCGTATGACATGATGGCAGGCTCCAACCCGACGATGCCCCACGACACGATGCGAGCAAGGGCCTGGTCGCCGTCGGCTTTGGCCTGAGTCGCCGACTTGATGACAACAGCAGCAGCGCCGTCCACCACGCCTGAGGCGTTACCGGCCGTCACAAAGGATTCAGGCCCGAACGCCGTTGGCAACTTGGCTAATGAATCTTCAGAGGTACCCCGCACCACGTGGTCTTCGTCCTTGTGCGTCAGCACGGTTTCACCGCGTCGGGATTTGATGGTGACCGGGACGACCTCGTCGGCAAAGACATCGTTGTCAATGGACGTGGCTGCGCGGGCGTGCGAAAGGGCGGCAAAGGCATCGATCTCTTCACGGGTCACTCCCTTGCGACGGCACAGTTCGTCCGAGGTTTGCGCCATGAACAAGCCGCATGTCATGTCCTGTAGGTTGGTCATCATGTAGTCCTCAACCTTGGGGGAACGACCGAGTTTCCAGCCCTCGCGCCCGCCCCGCATGACGTGGGGGGCTTGGGACAAGTTCTCCATGCCACCTGCCACGACGGTCTTGGCCTCGCCAAGCATGATCATTTGCGCACCGGTCACGATGGACTGGATACCGGAACCGCAAATGCGGGAGAGCGTGAGCATGGGCACCTCTTGAGGGAGCCCGCCGTTGAGGCCGGCATGACGTGCACCGTAGATGGATTGCGCACACGTTTGGAGCGCATAGCCCATGACCAAATGGTCCACGGTTTCGGGTGCCGTACCGGTCTTCTCCAAGGCGCCACGAATGGCGATGGCGCCCAAATCTTGAGCGCTGACCGTTTTCAGCGCTCCGCCGGGCTTGCCGTCCCCGCGCTTGCCGCCCACCCATTCGCAAAACGGCGTTCGAGCACCGCCAACAACCACCACATCTTCGTGCATGTTGCCTCCATCCAAACGAGGGGTAAGAACCCCACGCCTGCGCCGGTTGTCCTCAGAGGGAGCCGAAGAGTTTGCTCTCGTCCAAGCCGTTGTTGCTCACGAACAGAGGGATGGCGATGATGAGACCGCAAATGCCGTTGCAAACGGCGAGGAACACCAAGCCAATGCCTTCAACCAGGCCGCTGTTGGCCATGATGAGGTCGTAGTCGTCTTGACTCAACTCGCCCGAATCGAGCATTTCATCGTAGATGGCTTCGGTGTTGGTGAGTTCGATTCCGCCCACCACGGTGCTGGCCAAGACCGTGAGCAGCAACAGAATGACACCTTGACGCTGGTAGTTCATGGTCATCACACCGCCTGCGACGGTCGCACCTGCGAGCCCAAACGAGAGGACGTTGATGGCCATCAACAAAGTGTTCATGGGGCCAAGGAAGGCCAGCATGGAGCCACCTGCACTAATGACACCCCAAATGATGGCCAAAATGCCGATGACCTTGGCAGCGGAAGAGGGAGGCTGGAGCATGATGAGTTGGCCCGGGGCCATTTCAGTCGTACCCGAAAGGAAGGTGCCCTCTGACATGGGCACGAAACCGCCCGCCACTTGAACCGAGGGGGGAGGGTTGCCGTCGCCGTTGTCGTTCGTGTCCTGTGGTGGTTCGCTCCACATGGTTGGTCAGTGGGGAGGCTGGCTTATGAGGGTTCGTCGTTGAGAGGTGCGTTCTTCAAGCATGAGCCCGTGGTTCACCCGAGGGGAGCGAGGTTGAACATCCTGGTCGTGTTCAAGAAAAACTTCGAAGCGGTCCACGACGAAGGGCTCCAGCACCTTCGCAACACCCTCCATGTCGTGTGCGGTGACGAACACACCGTGGACATCCGAGCCAGGGAACAGGTGCGGCGAGCCGATTTCATCGCCCGTGACCTCGTCATCATCTTTGGTGGCGACGGGACCCTCACGTCCCTCTCGCACAACATCGACGCAACCACCCCGGTGATGGGCGTGAATTCTCATCCACGTGCAGAAGATCCAGCGGGAAGTTTCGGATTCTACATGGATTCGTCCGTCGCCACGTTTGAGGACGATTTTCGAGCCGTGCTCGCCGGTTCTGCCATTGTGAACACGCTACCACGGTTGCAAGCCATCATCGACACCACGTCGGGCAATCGGTACACCACCGACCCAGCGATGAACGATGTGTTGGTGGCCAACACCCACCAGTACGCCCCTTCCAAGTACAGGCTGAGGCGGGGCGACCGAGAGACCGAACAGCAAAGCAGCGGTTTGCTCTTTTCCACATGGCACGGTCAAGGCGCTTGGCTGCGCAACGCCATGAGCTACGACCATTTCACCGAGTTGATCGAACTCGCCTCAACCGGCGAACGTGCTGGGCATTACTTTGTTCACGCCCGGGACCTTTCACCCGACCAGCGCACGGCAGCACCTTGGGCATGGTCGGCGTGGACGAGCGATGCGACCACGATCACATCGGACATGCACCGTGGCTACGTTGTCCCCGACGGCTGGGATGAAGTCCACTTCAACCGGGGCGCAACCGTCACCGTCAATGCGAATGCCCCCATGCTGCAACTGTTGACGTTCCGTACGACGATTGAGGCAAAGCTCGAGGGACTGTTGCGTTGAAACAACGCGAGGAGAACTCACTGCATCAGGGTGCCAGACCGTGATATGGAATTCGGCGAACCGTTTCTGAATTTTGGTGGAAAAAGTAAACCGGATGGGCGAAAAAAGGGGGGAGACTGGGGCACGAAACGTGCCCCAGCCTCCGGTTTCTTAGGAGGTGATCCATCTGCAGGTTCCCCTACAGATACCTTGTTACGACTTAACCCTCCTTGTCGAAGACAGGCTCGAATACGCCATGAAGCGCAGCCTCACCCACCCCCAACTAAGATGGTTTGACGGGCGGTGTGTGCAAGGAGCAGGGGCATATTCACCGTGCTATATTGAAACACGATTACTACGGAATCCAGCTTCACGAGGGCGAGTTACAGCCCTCGATCCGAACTATGAACGGGTTTCGGGTTAGCGTGACCTCTCGGCCTAGCTTCCCATTGTCCCGTCCTTTGTAGCGCGCGTGTAGCCCAGGACATTCGGGGCATACTGACCTGTCGTTGCCCTCGCCTTCCTCTGGTTTCACACCAGCGGTCTCTCTATAGTGCGCCGCCTCCGGAGAGACAGGTTGCAAATAGAGATGAGGGTCTCGTTCGTTATCTGACTTAACAGAACGCTTTACAGTACGAACTGACGACGGCCATGCACCACCTCTCTGAAAATCCGACAAGCTCGTTACACTGGTCTTCATCTAACAGTCGGCCCTGGTGAGTTTTCCGGCGTTGAATCCA
>Ga0255777_10002781_pt1 | contig 15298 bp, 9 predicted proteins | sample 101ome_15_FD_179975 | JGI IMG/M metagenome (GOLD analysis project Ga0255777, IMG submission 179975) | Coastal salt marsh microbial communities from the Groves Creek Marsh, Skidaway Island, Georgia - 101402AT metaG (version 2) | ecosystem: Environmental > Aquatic > Marine > Intertidal zone > Salt...
GATCAACGAGCGCACGCACGGAAACGGGATCTCGTTTCATACACGACGAGCCAAAGGACGAGAGACGAAGGACGCGCGCCTCACCCATCTTAGCCACTTAGCAGCGCATTCTAGCACGGTAATTTATACGATAGCACGCAATCACACGCAATTCTCGTCGTCGACAACGATTCTTCTCTTCTCAATTTTGCTTGTTCAAATGTGTTACAAATCCGTCCGTCGAGCGACGCGCCGGCGCGTTTTTCGACGACGCTCAAACGGTGCGCGCCATGACTTCCTTCTTCGCGCACTCGTCGACGCACGCCCACATGTCAAAATATTGACCCTACACGAGACGTCGAATGAAGAAATCCCACCAGTCAGTCTTTCGTTCGCGTCTTCGATCCGTACAACGCGTCTTCGATCCGCCAAACGCCTCTTTCGCCCGCTCGCGACCCTCCCTCCGCGTCCTTCGTACTCACCGTGCAGTGCGCCTCCCCCGTTTCGTCACCCTGAATCCGCTCCGCGCACGCCTCGTACGCCGCGACAAACTTTTCACACTTGGGCATACACTTTTCCTCAATCTCGGGTTTGTGATCCACCGGTTCGTCGTCCTCGACGTCGCTCCTGCGCGCGCGATCGATCGATCGATCGTTCCATCCTCACGGCGTCAGTCACCTCTCTCTCGCGCGTCGCGTCGCGGTCGACCCGTTCTTCCCCCGGACGCGTTCCCTCCGGAACCGTCGTCTCGTCTCTCGCGTCGCGTCTCCGCATCGCCGCACGCACATCTTCGTCGCCCGTCCGTCCGTCAAACTGTGAAGTCGCACTGGACGCACTGGACGCTCTGGACGTTCCCCAAAAGCCTTCGCGGTGGTAACCCCAAGCGCGCGCTTCGGCACACCCCGACGCGCGACGGGACCGAAGACCCGACGGAGAACGCGATCGAACGATCGAACGCGAACGTTCACGCGCGCGCGAAACGCGAGAACGAACCGGTGGAACGATACCGGCGATCGAAAACGAAGCAAGGCGATCGATCGCACCACCGCGAACTGCGTGCGCGAGAGAGGCTCGCGAGAGGCGAAGGATTTGATCGATAATCGACGAGAGCGATGACGGAAGTCACCACGCGAGGGGTACCGGGGATGCGTTCGGTTCGGGATTTACCGATTAATCAGGTGCGTGCGAGATCGCGGTCGCGCGCGCGTCGCGGGTCGGGGTGAACGCGCGAGGATGATGGTGGCGCGAGTCGTTCGCGCGTGTGTTGGCTTGTTTGTATGGGTAAATAGTATGATTACTGACAATATGTTGTGGTCTCTCTGGCGCGCAGGACGGACCTCCCCCGGGTGGATACTCGGCGATTCGGTACGGACGCAGGATTCCGAGCACGGGACCGACCGGGGCGGCGATCTTGGCGGTGTACGCCGGGATGTTTACGTATGGGTTTTACCAAATCGGTAAAGGGAACCACGAGAGACGGGCGCTCAAGGAGGAAAAGGAGAGCGCGCGCGCGGTAATCGTACCGTATTTGCAAGCCGAAGAGGATAGGCGGTACGTCAAGGCTTGGGAACAGAAAAAAGCGAACGATGCCGTCATCATGGCGGGTGTGGCTGGGTTTGACGCGGATGAGAGGCCGACGTCGAGGTGGATGCCGCCGGGTTGGAGCACGCGACCAAACTGGAGCAAGTCGTGAGTCGGATGGATGAATCCGAGTCACGACGGACGTCTCCAGGAGGCGCGCGTGACGTCCGCCATCTTAGCGTTTTGTTTGACGCGGCGTGCGACGCCATTTCGTCGCACGTCGCGTCGCTGTAGAGCGATATGCAATCAATAATGTACTTCGATATCGATAAACACGTTTATAGTCCAACCAGTCCGTCAGTCGCGTCGACTCGACTTCATAGCTCGACGCATCGTGCGAGTCGTAGTTTCGCCGCCATGCGGCGCCGCGGCGCTGGCGTGTCCGCGATCGTCCACCGCGACGCTCTCGACGCCAAGTTTCGCGCGCTGGGCGTCGAGCGCGCCAAGGAACGCGAGGAACAGACCAAGGAACAGCTCGCCAAATTTACCGCTTCGTTGGAACAGTTCGCCGCGGCGCACCGGTCTGACATCCGCGCCGATCCAGAGTTCCGCGCCGCGTTCCACGCGATGTGCGCGAGCGTCGGCGTGGACCCGCTCGCGTCGAGAAAGAGCGCTTGGGGCCAGCTGTTGGGTTTCGGCGAGTTTTACGTCGAGTTGGCGGTGTGCGTCGCTGATTGTTGTCTCGCCTCTCGCGCGCACGACGGAGGACTGTGCACCCTGGACGCGCTGGTGGAGCGCGTGAATAAACGCCGAGGCTCGGTGGCGGGCGACGTGAGCGCGGACGACGTCGAACGTGCGATAGAGGCGCTCGGCGCGCTCGGCGGCGGTTGGAGCGTGGACGCGTCTTCCTCTGCGTCCTCGGGAAGGAACAAATCAAACAAAATGGTGCGCAGCGTCCCGCTAGAGATGAGCGATGACGTGAATGCGTGCATAGATCGCGCGCGCGAGACGTCGCAGGGATGCCTGAGCGCCTCGGCGCTCGCCGAAACGTCTGGATGGACGCTCGATCGCGCTCGAGACGCGTTGGAATCCGCGGTTAAACTCGGCGTCTCTCTCGTCGACGATCAACACGAATCCGGCGTTCGCGCGTACTGGTTTCCGGCGTTTCGGTTCGACCTCTCGGGCGATTGATAGCATCACCGTCTTTCGCGCTCGCTAGTCTTCTTCTAGTCTTCGTTCGTAGCTCATAGTTTAACGCTAGACCGCCGCTTTGAGAGCGGACGCGAAAGCGCGCGTCTTCTTCGCGACTAAGATGCGTCTCCTCTTCCCATCACAAACAAACAACCTAAACATCGCGTCGTCGACGGACGCGCATCGCTACGCTACTACAAAAACTGCTCCACGAGCGCTAATAAATCCTCCACCTCGCTCGCGTTCAACCTCGCCGAACAATCCTCCACAATCGCGTGCACGACCGCCGCGCTCGTCGGCTTGAGATTGATCAGCTGCAATATCTCCGCCTCTGTCAGCTCGATCGCGCGTATGTGTTCGATGAAACTCCCCACGCGCTCTCGCTCCTGCGCTCCCGCCGCCGAGGCGCACAGCGCTTCGTAACACTGCAGTTCCGTCGGGAACGGGTCGTGCGGCTGCGGGTAAGCCGCCACCGTGCCGGGTTCACCCGTGCGTTCGCGCAACAAGTCCAGGGTTTCGAGGTTGGTGAGCAACCCGCTCGTGAGGGAGATGACGCGCATGTCGTCGCCGTCGTCGTCTCGTCGCCGCGTCCGCGTTCGCGCGCGCCCGAGTCGCGTACTGACGACGACGACGACGATGACATTGGCTGGCTGGTTGCGTTCTCTTTATGGAAACATTGTATGAGTATACAGTATGGATTCATCAACAAAAAGCGTTCAGCGCGGCGCGCGCGACGCCAGACGCCGACGCGATCCGCATCGCCCGACGGAAGTCGCGCGCTCGGCGCGTCGTCGTCTTCGTCGTCTTCGTCGTCGTCTCGCAGAGCATGTCTTCGTCGCGAGCGGCGTCGCTCAGAAGGGAGTTTTCGCGTTGGAGCGTCGAGCAGTTGCGCGACTATCTGGAAGCCCGCGACGTGGATGTGACGTCGTTGCGGACGGTTTCGGCGAGAGTGGAGGCGTGCGTGGCGTCGGAATTGGCCGAGGATGACGACGACGACGCCGGGGATCGCCGCGGTGGGGATGGGGACGACGAGGTGGATCCGTTAGACGCGTTCATGGCTGGTTTGGACGACGCGCGAGCGACGACGCAACCGCAGAGTCGGGAAGAGACGACGCAACCGCAGAGTCGTGGGCGGGATGCGGAGGACGACGAAGGGTTTGAAAGGATGGTGATGATGATGGATGCGCGCTCAAAGCCCGTGCCGGGGCGAGGGAGGCGATCTGGTGGGCGTGGATGCGGCGGGCGAGAAGAGGACGCGGACGTGTACGCCGCCGCCGCCGCCGCCGTCGCAAAGGAGGATGGCGATGGAAACGATCGAAGGAGAGAGGGAATCGAAACAATGACAAAGGTTGATCACGCGACGGTTTCGTACGAGGCTTTCAAGAGACAGACGTACGTCGCGCCGAAGGATCTCGCGGGATTGACGGCGGATGAGGTGCGTTTGCGCAGAGAGGCGTTGGACGTGCGCGTGGAAGGGTGCGATCTAGCGCCGGTGACGCGATTCGGACAAGGTGGGGCTCTCGATGTCGACACGCTCAAGGCGTTGAAACGTCTGAATTTTGAGACGCCGACGGGGATTCAGGCGCAGTCGCTACCGGTCATCATGAGCGGTCGCGACGCGCTCGCGGTGGCAAAGACGGGAAGTGGAAAAACGCTCGCCTTTCTTCTCCCAGCTCTGGCGCAAATCTCCAGACAGAGACGCGCGGAAAAGTTTGAAGGCCCGATTGCGCTGATACTCGCGCCCACGCGCGAGTTGACGATGCAAATATCGAACGAAGCGGCAAAGTTGTGCAAAAACTCGAGCGTGAGAACGAGCGCTATTTTTGGTGGCGTCGGCAAGACGGAGCAATTTAAGCATCTTCGCAACGGCGTCGAGCTCTTGATTGGCACCCCGGGGCGTCTCATAGATATATTCACGATGAAGAACGCTCCGACGCTCCGACGCGTTACGTATCTCGCCCTCGATGAGGCGGACAGGATGCTCGACATGGGTTTCGAAAGAGCGGTGCGTTCGATTAGCCAAGCGGTTCGGCCGGATCGACAGTGCGTCATGTTCAGCGCCACGATGCCGGCGCGAGTCAAGCGTCTCGTGCGAGACGTCTTGTCGAATGATTATGCGACGATCACTGTCGGTCAAGTGGGCGTCGCGAACGAAGATGTGAGACAAATAGTGCAAGTCTTTGGCGACGACGCGATGCGGGCGGAATGGTTCTTCTCGCGGTTGAATGAATTCATCGATCAAGGACAGGTTCTCGTCTTTGTAAACCACAAGTCTTCGGTCGAGGAACTCACGCTCGATCTCGCTCGACGCGGAATCAAAACCGTCGGTCTCCACGGAGACATGGATCAGGCGGAGAGACTTGATGTGATGAAGTCGTTCAAGGCTGAGCTTTCGCACGTGCTCGTTGCCACCGACGTCGCCGCCAGAGGTTTAGACATTGAATCCATCAAGACGGTGATAAACTATCACGCCGCGAGAGATATGTCGACTCACGTGCACCGCGTCGGAAGAACGGGTCGATCGGGCGCGCTCGATGGTTGCGCATACACGCTGCTCACGCCGCGCGATTCGGGCAAGTTTGCGCAACAGCTCGAAAGAAATCTGTCTGACGCCGGACAACAAGTCCCGCTCGATCTCAAGGCGCTCGCCCGCGGGACTTACAAACGCCCGCGTGAAGGTAATGAGGGCGCCGACGCATACGAAAGGTTTGGCCGAGGCAAAATCGGCGGCCGAGGCGTCGGATTCGTCGGCGAGCCTTTGCGTCGAGAGCAGAGTTTCGGCGGCGGCAGAGGACGCGGGACGCCCGCGGCGACGCCGAGCGCCGACTTTACGGCCGTACCACCGCCCCTGGTGCCACCGAGCGCGCCACCGCCGCCTCCACCGGGGATGGTGAACGCCATGGTGGCGCAAGCTCGCGCGCGCGCGGAGGAGATTGCGAAACAATTCGCTCCGCCAAATCCACCAAATCCACCGCCTCCGCCCGCTCAGCAAAACACCGCGGCGAACGCCGCGGTCGCCGCCGCGCGGGCCATCGCCGAACGGCTCGCGGCGCAAGACCCGAACAAATGATAGAAAGGACGACGGATGCGCGCGTCCCGGCTCGCATTATTAGCTTTATACATATCACGTAGTCCACATTGCTGTACAAGATTTCTACTATTGCTACCTCTTCTCACATCGCATTCACGCGAGCTAAATCAATCCTCGTCTGCTCCTCCTTCTTCTTCTGACGCACGTGCGACTCGACGCCCTTGTACTCGATACCCTTCATCTGCGGCTCGATTCTCGTCTTTTTCTCCGTCCCACGGAAAAAATTGTACCGCGGATTTCCCGAAGTCGCCTCGCGTCTAAATGCGCCCGTGTGCGTGTTCTGCGTCGTATCCTTGCGCGAGTACTTTTCAAAAAATGTCTGAAACAACCGGGCGCGGCGACCCTCCTCAGAATCCGCAGCGTACTTTGTCCGCTCCACGTTTTCTCGAATCCGCGCGGCGATGGCCTCGTCCGTCTGATCTCTCAGCGCCGAAATTTCGCGGGCGAGGTACTCGTTATCCTTTTCTAAACCCACGACTTGGGCTCCGCGCACGTTCACGTACGCCGCACCGTCCTCATCGTTATCTGTTTCATCGTCTTCGCTCATCTCGGACGCGAAATCCTCCTCGTTGACGCCTTCGACGTCGCGATGATCATCATTCGTCTCTTCCGTTTGTGAAAAAAGCATCTTCGCGTCTTCGTCTCGGTCCGAATCGTCCAACGACGACGATTCATTCTCATCCGACGACGCTTCGTCCCCACCCAGCCACTCCTCCACCGCATCGAAGCCTTTCCTGTGATCGACGTCGAACGTCTCCGCTCCAACCGCGACGCCGCCCGCCGCGGTCTCCCTCGCGCCGTATTTCCTCCTCAACCGTCTCGTCGCCGTCTTCGCCGCGCGCTCCGTTCTCCTCCCCCACCTCTCCAACAACGCGTCCGCCTCCACCGCATCGAACGCCTCCTCCACCGCGATCGCTCCGGGCGCGATGACCACCCCGAGTTGATGCAACCGCCGCATTCGCGCTTCCAATCCGTTCCTCAACGTCGCGTCGTCGACGCGTTTACTAAACGTCTTTGACGCCGAAAAAAACTCCAACAACCGCTTCGTCGTCGTCAACCCGGGCGCGGCTTCACCGGCGACCGCGATCAAGAGCTCTCCGATGCGTTCCCGACACTCTCGTCGTCTTTTCGCCTTGGTCGTCTCGCTTCGCGCGTCCCGATAGACGCGCTCGTACTCCCCGCACGCGTCGCGCGCGCTCGCCTTTAACGCCCGTTCCAACACCGCCGCGTCGCTCGCGCCGTCGGCGTCGTCGTCGAGCGACGCGTACGCCGCGGTGCGAATGCGTCCATCGATGAACCGCGTGAGCGTTCTCGCGCACGCGTCGTTCAACGCCCGATCCGTCGTCACGTCGTCGTCGTTGAATTCGTCATCCGACGCGTTCGACGAGGACGCCCTCGATTCTTCCCTCGTCTCGTCTCGTCCGCCGCCGACGTCGTCGCGCATGACGGGAGACGAATTCAACGACGCGCGGAATGACGACCGGAACCGAATCCGCGGCTTCACTCGACGACGCTCGCGTCGCGCGTCTCGCGACGAAACGCCGCGCCCCGCACGCGCGTCTCGCGGACGTCGGACGGAAAGAAATTCACGCGACGCGTTCGCGCGCGAATCCGTCGACGCGGGGGAAGCGCGACGCGCGTCGGGCGTCGTTCGCGCGCGTGACGTCGACGGTTCGTTTCGCGCGCGAAACGTGATGACGCGCGACGCCGCGAACGACGTGCGTCGACGACGATGGGGGACGGTGGAGAAGGAGCTCAAGGCGCCGGGGACGTTTTCGAACGACGCCGGGGCGGTGGAGGACCCGGGGGAGGTGGATGGACGGGCGTCGTCGCTGTGGGCGACGTCGAGTTGGTTCGCTTCGAGCGCGGGCGCGGGCGCGAGTTCGTCGGCGTTCGGTGCGGTGGCGGCGAACGCGGAGAGCGTGGGGTACGGGGGTGAGGATGGTGTGGGTTCGGTTCGCGCCCCGGGTGGGGCGACGTGTCAGAATAGGTTTATCGTCGGGAGAGGGGCGAGAGACCCGTTCGCGCCGGCGAGCGAGGACGCGTCCGCGTCTGGAAAGGCTTTGGATTGTAAATTGCGCGGGAAGGAGAATGAGAACGACGCGTGGGTCATCACGAGGTGGGATACGACGTTAGTACCGGGTGGTGTGGATACTAGGCGGGATAGCGAACGCGCCGCGAGCGAGAGGAGGTCTTCATTTAGAGCGTTTGAGGGATGCGCGCCGAGGCGCATCGTCGCCGCGGACGCCGCGGACGGGGCGACGTTTGAGTTTGACACGGCGACGAAAGAGTGGATCGTCGTGCGAGAGGGTGGACGCGTGCGTGAAACTGTGGTTGCGGATGAGGCGACTGAATCGGGTGGCGATCCCGCGGACCTGAAGAACGCCCAGACGATTGAGGACGTCGACGCGATGGAAGCCGACGCGCCGGAACCGGCGCCGGTGGATCACGAAATGCTTGAGACGGTTCGTCAAGAGAGACTGAGGCGGTACCAGGCATCGCACGAGAAGTCTTCCGCGAGATTTGTCCTCGAGGAGCGCGCGCGACTGAGAAGATCAAGAAGCGAAATCTTGAGAGACGCGCCGATTCGCCCGTCTTCGTCGTTCATGCCGAACGCAAAGGAGCCTCGCGTCGTCGAGGAATGTGAGCGAGGAACCGCTCCGGCCACGCGGTGGGTACCGCTTTCGTGCGAAAGTGGACTCAAGGTTTGGATCGAAACCGCCGTCAATGTCGACATTGACGAACAACTCGCGTCCTGGATCTCTGGCGAGTCTCCGTGGCCGCGCGTCGTCGACTCGCTCGATTTAGGTCGTAACCGCGCCGCGCGGGGCATCCCGCGCGACGCTCCCGGACCCGTCACCGCGCGCGATGACGTTCTTTCCGTCGTCCGCGCCGAGATCTCCCGCGTCCACGCTGAACGCACCGCCGTCGCGCCACTATCGACGTCTGCAGCGCCTCGAGCGCGCGCCGCCGATCCGACCGACCGCGACGCCGTCGACGCCGCCAACGTCGTCGACGCCGTCGTCCGCGCCGCCACCGCGACAAAACCTTCGTCGCAGAACGACCAATCCACCGTCGTGAACGACGAGCGCCCGCCGCTCACACCGAAAGAGCGCTCGGCGCTCGAAGACGCGCTTCGGCGAGCCATTCGCGACAAGCACGCCGCGCTAGAGTCGCTCGCCCGCGCCCGCGCCCGGCTCGTCGCCGCCGGTTTACCCATCGACGACGCGTAACCGACATCGGGCCCGTACGTCTCGTTTCCAATCTGTAGTAAAACAACACGTTGCCATCTAAACATGCGAAAATGCAAAAAGATACTTTTTTAACGAACTCCAAGCTGAACTGAATCGGCACTTGATGGATGCGCGCACACCGATACTCGTCGCGCACACCGATACCCGCCGCCGCATCGCGCTGGCGACCGACGTCCACTCCTCGTCGTCCACTTCTCGCCGCGATCGCCGCGGTCCCCGCCGTCGCGACCATGGCCTGGCGTTCGCACGGCGTCGATAATGATGACTTGGTGAAGGCGCTGAAAAAGAATGGAATCATCCGCGACGCGCGCGTCGAACGCGCGATGCGCGCGTGCGATCGAGGGAAATACGCGCCGAAGGAGTACGCGAGTGAAGCGTACATGGACCGCCCGCTGCCGATTGGACACAACGCGACGATTTCGGCGCCGCACATGCACGCGCACTGTCTGGAATTGTTAGTCGAGAACGACCGCGCGCGACCGGGGGCGAGAGCGTTGGATGTCGGAAGCGGCACCGGGTATCTCTCGGCGTGTTTGGCAGAGCTCGTGGTGTCGGAGAGATTTAGAAATGGGTCCAAGACGAGCGTGGATGACGAAGGGGTCGTGGTCGGGATTGAACACATCGACGCGTTGACGAGACGAAGCGTGGAAAACGTCAAGGCGGATGGTAAAGGACGATTGTTGGAAACCGGTCGCGTCGTCTTGGTGTGCGGAGACGGACGGGCGGGGTACGAAACCAACGCGCCGTACGACGTGATTCACGTCGGGGCGAGCGCGGGCGAGGTTCCGGAGGCGCTTCTGGAGCAATTGGCGCCGGGAGGACGGCTGGTGATTCCCGTGGGCGATTCGTCTGGTCAAGAGCTGCGCGTCATCGATAAGGGTGAAGACGGATCCATTCGCGAGCGCGTCGAGATGGGGGTCATCTACGTACCGCTTACGGATCGTGAATCGCAGTTGAGTCGGTGGTGAACGGTCTGCACGCGCGCGCAGCCGCAGCCTGGTGCCTCTCAAGATTGGAACGACGACATCGCCTTCGGACGATGTCGTTTCAATGCGACAATTACGACGAGATTTGAGGTTTTTACTCGGTTTCTTTTTGCAATGTCATGAGTGAACTACTGTAGGTTGATAATGATATACGACGCGACGCGCACTGAGTGTTTGGATTTCGCTCGACCGACGCTCAAACCTTGGCGATGCCAAAGAGATCGGCGAGAGAAATCCACTTGTACGAACACTTGTCCATAATCTTGTCCAACGCTCGGTTTGCCTCGCGAACAGATTTCTCTAAATCGGTACCCTTGATTTTCTTTTGCATCTCACCGCGCTTCTCGCGATCCGTCTCGGCGCGCAACGCGTCGTCGATGGATAACAAACGCTTGTAGTACAAGAGCTGAGTGTACAAATCTTCCTCTTTGACGCTGCGTTCCATCGTGCCCGTTGACATGCGATCGGCGCTCAGCGTACCAGTGAGGGAGGCGTGTGTGTGATGCACGCGCAGAGTGATGTTGCGAGTGATGTTTGCGTCGACGTCGTCGTCAGAACGCAAAGGTGCAGCGTAGTACTCCTTGATACGCTCGCGAACGGCGAGCTGGACTTGGTTGACGAGTGCCGACGTTTCAATCTGTTCGAAGAGCGCCGCCTTGCCGACATTAACCGGCGCGTTTTCTTTGCCTGGCGTGGACGGAGCGAGCGCGTCGCCAGCGTCAACGTTGCCCTCCATCACGTCGCGAATACCGCAAAAGTCAAACTGGACGCCGCTCTTGGTGGTGAGCGTGAGCGGCTTGCAATCCTTGAATCGCTCTTCGTCGTCGAGCGCGAAGTTGCCACCCGTGAACATGTCCATGTCATCCTCATCAGCGCGTTGCTGCGACTTGAACTTGCTCGCGTCCAATCCCAAGCACTCCGCCATGATTGCGCCGTCGGTTTGCTCAATGGGCGCACACAAACGGCTGATGACTGGGTGGATTTGCTGAGACAGGTAGTAGTGCAAATCCACCTTGAGCTTTGGGTTCTCCGCGAGCTCCTCTGGATGGTAGGCGCGTTCAGCCAATCCCTTTCCTCCCGCGGAACCAGCCTTACCCGCGGCGATATCGGCCAAAGGTAAGTCGGTCTCCAAAGCTACAATGTATGGCACAGTCTCACCCGCCTTGACGCCGTCTTGCTTGCCAGCTTCCAAGCGCCGCTTGGCAACCATGACGTGCGGCTGGTGCTTGGCGTCTGGATACTCGTCGACAGCCTTGGTGAGTTGCTTGGTGATGATGTACTTTTTCATGTCGACGCGGTTTTCAATCATATCTTCTCGAATCTTTCTCAACGAGTCGAGCACCGCAGTGACACGATCATCCATGTCAGCAGCCGTGTCAAGAATGGTTCGCAGCGTGCCGACGCCGAGCTCCTTAACAATCGGCGCCCAATCACGACGAACAATGTCGAGACCCTTCATCTCGAGCGTCGTCGCGAGAGTGCCGTTCGGACCCTTGATAACCTTCATCGCGGCATACTTCTTCTTCTTCAACAAGAGCATGGCTTGGAAGACGTAATCTTCTTCGAGCACGAGCTTTCGGTACTCGCTGTTGACAAATCGAATGAGCTTGTTTCCGAGACTGCGCGCGAGTTTGAAATCTTCCGACTTGGTATTCACCATGATGGAATCGGTATCACCATAAATGACGTCCAGGTCGCACTTGGACCGCGCTAGATCGACAGTGTGCTGAAGAATGCTACGACCTTGAGAAGTAATGAGCGCCGCGATTGGTTCGGCAAAGAAGCGCGATTGAGAGAAACCCAAACAACCATACATCGAGTTCGCCGTCAGCTTGAGCGCCATCTGGCGGAGATCGAACTGCTTCTTTCTCCCAGGATCGCTCTCGCGATTCATCAAACCCTTCACCTCCTTACGCCTCTTGACAATATTGGAGATCACCATGGGAAGCACGGCGAATTCCTTGTCGCTGTTAATCGGCGCCGGCAGCTCAATTTGAGCTTCTTCACCATCATGGAAGTGTCTCTTGACGGTCGTGTAACAAATGTTGTACTCTTGAATAATGGATGGATACAGCGACTGATAATCAAGAACGAGGACGAACGTGTCGTACAGTCCCTTCTTCGGTTCGAGAACCAAGCCACCAGCGTAGGATGGGCCCTTCTTGCCTCCGTCCTCCTCATCGCCATTTGCCGCGGCGACGCGACGACGCTCCTTCGCGCTCAGTCTATCCGGAACAATGTGTTTGCGAGCGTGGAACTCGTGCAACAACAGGTATTCGACGCGCTGAGCTCGGGTGTGACCGAGAGTCTTGCTCCACAAGTTACCGGCAATGTTGGAAAGCTGCTTCGTCAGCGGCACGACTTCCATTTTGAACATTAAGCGCAAGCTCAACGCGGCGTCGTTTTCAGTACAGCGAACGAGGTGCATGAGCGAGGCAGACGCTTGGTAGTGATCCGGGATTTGCGCGTTCTGTACTTCAACGCGACGCAACCCGAGCTGGGTTTCAGAAAGCGCGGAGAGAGTGTAGGAAACTTCCTTGTTGAGCAAATCCTTCGCGCTGAGGTATGTGTCAGCCAACAGACGCCCGGCGAGGCACTGAAGCGCCCCGATGGACGCACCGCCTCCGTACGCCCCTCCAGAACCATTGATGTTCGGCATGCGAGTGCGCTTCATGCGACCGATGCGACTCCAGTGACCAATCTTGTTCGCTTGCAATCTGCGCAAGAGCACTTCCAAGTTGAAACCGCCAATGTTGTGACCGACAATGACATCCGGATCGAGCTGGTGCAACTTTGCGAGTAAAAAGTTGAGCAGACCGAGCTCGTTCGTCTGCGAGGCGAGAACGACTGAACCGGTGCGCTTCGCCATTGGATTGGTGGAGTTTTCTTTCGCGACGATGCTCTGCCAATCTGCAGGCAAGTCGAGACCATCGAGCTTACGAACGACGGTGAAGTGTCTCAAACCTGCTCGCAGTTCTTGATGTGTGGTGGAACCTTCGCAACTGACATCGCGAATGTACTGGACCGAAGCCACAGCAATCTCGTTGTTATTTTGCTGCTGGTTCACGATTGTTTGAAGGTTGAGCGAAGCGACGGTGAGGCGCGGCGCGTCTCTCTTGACGGCACCGCTCGCCTTTGGGCGAACGCTCTTGTGCGCATTCGGCAAGGCGAGTTCGAGCTTGCACCAAGATTTTTGATTCTCCATCGGAACGATCGTCGCGCCGTGCAGCGCGATCCAGCTCGGACCCTTGAGCTTGGACTTGAGCGTGAGAAGCTCGAGCATCGGTGCCTGCGTACCCATGACGGCGATAAAGTTCTTCCCCTTCATGTCGCTCGGGAATTCCTTGTATGTCGCCGGAATCTTAACCTTGAGCACAAAGAGAGGTCCTTGCGGGATATCCTTGCGCTCGAAGCAGTAGTGTCTTCTCACAATGGTCGTCTTGGAGTTTTCAATGCCCCGAGCCTTTAAGATCTCCTTGAATTCCGCGCGCAAGTCTGCAGACTTTGGCACCAATCTCTTCATCAAATCCGCCTTGGCTTTTTGCGCCGCGGCCCTCTTCTCCTCCTTGGCCGGATCCTCGTCGGCGCATTGCTTGAACTCGCGACGCGTCTCCTCCATTTTCTGTCCGAGTTCTTCCAACTCACCGTCCGGATCGTCAAAAGTACCCGGCTTGGGAACGACGTACATGCATCGTTGCATGTTTTGAACCGCGGCGCACGCGCTCACCGTTTGCGCATTCGGCTCGCTCGACACTGGCACGCGACCAAAGAGGAACACAGTACCTCGGGATTCGCGCTCCTCGTGCGCATCCATGAAGAAGAATGGAATGGAACCATCCGCGTCTTGCGGGAGCTCGGCGCCGTTGAACGTCACGGGGGCGGCGTCTTGGGTCACCGGACCTTGGTCTCGGTCTTCGTCCTCTTCCTCGTCCAACGTCTTCAACGTCGATTCCGCGGCGGGAGGCTTCTCCGCAACCGGCGCCGCGATCGGCTTCGGCTTTGGCTTGACTTCCTCCTCCATCGGCTCTGGATCGGGCATCGCCACGTCGACGTCGACGTCATCGTCGTCGTGAAAACCGCCATCGTTCACCGGTTCTTCCTCGACTTCGTCTTCCAATTTAAACTGCACAGACTTCTTCGCGCTCGGTGGCGTCGCCTCAGCCCTCGGCGCGCGAGTCGCCGCGACGATATCCGCGGCAGTCGTTGAAGCCTTACGCGGAGAACGTCTCGGTGGCACCGCGACCGCAGCCGGCGGCGCGTGCTTTCTCGGCGAACGTCTCGGAACTGGCGCCGAAGCCGCGCCCACGTCCATGTCGACGCCGGCTAAAATATCCTCTAACAACGCGTCCGTGTCAGCCTCCTCCGCCGCCTCCTCCAACTTTTTCTTCTTCTTCGGTACCGCACCCAACATCGCCCCGGCACCCTTTTTCGCCGCCAAATTCTTCTTCTTCGCCTTTTCCTCCGCCGTCAGCGCCTTCTTCGGCGCCGCGACAGCCGTCGGTTTGGCCACCTTTCTCCCGTTGGCGTCGTACTCTTCATCATCCGAATAATTCGGGTTCGCCTCGGTCCAATCCTCCTCCTCACCCAAATCCTCGTACCCTTCCCCGTCGTCATTCACCACGAAATCCCCACCCTCCGCCCGGCGTTTCGCGACGAGTTCGCGGTACTGTTCCTCATCCATTTCCTCGTAGACGTCTTCGATCGCGTCCGCTTCCTCCTCAACCTCATCGATCCGTCTCTTCCCACCCCCTTCACGCGTCGCCCGCAGTTTCGCCGCGGCTTCGAGCGCCTTGGTCGCCCGAGACGACCCCGCGCGTCTCGAACTCATCGCGTCCGCGCCTCCGTGTCCTTCTCTCGCGTTCCAATCGTCGCTTCCGTCTGCGTCTCTTTTTGAATTTTCAAAAACAAATCACACGATGAAATCAACAAACGATCCGCGCGCTTCGTTCGTCCGTTCCGTCGTCGCGCGTCCCGTCCGCGGATCGCGCTGCGCTCGATCGATGCGTCGACGCGCCTTCGCCGCCCGTGTCCGCCGTCGAGTCGCGGTGTGGCGTCGTACGCGGCGCCCGCGCGAACGCGAACCGAACGACGCGACAGCTGCGTTCGTTTTCAGTTCAAAATATGTGAGACTTTTCAACAACGAGAACATTGCGCGACGGTTGGATACTCGGTGCTTGGTGGCTTTGATTGCGTTACAATACGCGCGCGACGGATGGCTCGCGCGCGACGGTCCGCGACGGATGACTCGCGCGCGACGGTGCGAATCGCTGGACGCG
>Ga0255777_10002783_pt1 | contig 15293 bp, 11 predicted proteins | sample 101ome_15_FD_179975 | JGI IMG/M metagenome (GOLD analysis project Ga0255777, IMG submission 179975) | Coastal salt marsh microbial communities from the Groves Creek Marsh, Skidaway Island, Georgia - 101402AT metaG (version 2) | ecosystem: Environmental > Aquatic > Marine > Intertidal zone >...
TATCTTCTGAACATGCCCCAAACTCCATAGCTAATGCTAACTCAGCAATTAAATTACCTGCATCTGGACCCACAATATGAACACCAAGTACTTTATCTGTTTTCTTGTCTGCTAAAATTTTTACAAATCCATCTGCTTCATCATTAACTTTTGCTTTAGAATTTGCCATAAACGGAAACTTACCTACATTATAATCAATTGAAGATTTTTTTAATTCTTCTTCTGTTTTACCAACCGAAGCAACTTCAGGATGAGTATAAACGACATTTGGAATAACATCATAATTGACATGCCCAAATTTTCCTGAAATCATTTCTGCTACTGCTATACCTTCCTCTTCAGCTTTATGGGCAAGCATAGGACCAACAACTACATCTCCAATTGCATATATATTTTCAACATTTGTTTTAAAATGTTTATCAATTTTTACTCTTCCTTTTTCGTCTTTTTCAATATTTATACTTTCTAAATTCAAACCTTCAGTATTAGGTTTTCTTCCGACGCACACTAAAACAACATCAGCCTCTAAAGTATGATTTGCACCATCTTTTTCAAACTGAACAACCGCACTACTACCGTTATTTTGTACTCCACTGACTTTGGATGAAAGATTAAATTTCATACCTTGTTTTTTTAGAATTTTATGAAAACTATCCGAAACTTCTTTATCCATTCCTGTTAAAATATGATCCATATATTCTACAACCTCAACTTCAGCTCCAAGTTTCATCCAAGCTGAACCAAGTTCAAGTCCAATTACACCGCCGCCAATAACTACCATTTTATTTGGAACTTTTTGAAAATCTAACGCTCCAGTTGACGATACGATAACTTTTTCATCAATTTGAATATTTGGTAGTGTTGCAATAGATGAGCCAGTGGCAATAATAATATGCTTGCCTTTTATTTGACTTTGAGACCCATCAGAATTTTTTATTTTAATAGTATCTTTTGTTTCAAAACTTCCATGTCCTTTTATGTACGTTACTTTATTTTTTTTAAATAAAAACTCTATACCCTTTGTTAACCCATCTACAGTCTTGGTTTTATGACTCATCATTTTTAAAACGTCTAGTGAGAGACCTCCGGTCATAATACCCATTTTATCAAATTCTTTATTTGCTTTATGAAACATTTCAGCTGAATGAAGAAGTGATTTTGAAGGTATGCAACCTACATTTAAACAAGTGCCACCAAGTGATCCTCGAGATTCAATACAAGCTGTTTTGTGACCTAATTGCGCAGCTCTTATTGCACACACATATCCACCTGGGCCCCCACCAATTACAACTACGTCAAAATTTTCCATTATAAATTTAAAAACAATCTTCTTGGATCTTCTAGAATTTCTTTCACTCTAACCAAAAATGAAACTGCTTCTTTACCATCAATAATTCTATGGTCATATGATAATGCTAAATACATCATTGGCCTGATTTCAATCTTTCCATTTATTACTACTGGTCTTTGAACAATATTATGCATGCCCAATACACCTGATTGTGGTGGGTTTAATATTGGGGTAGATAGCATTGATCCATAAATTCCACCGTTAGTAATTGTAAAAGTCCCACCCTGAAGTTCGTCTATTGATAATTGTCCTTCTCTTGCTTTTCCTCCAAGTGCAATTATTTCTTTTTCAATGTCAGCAAAAGACATTTGATCTGCGCTTCTTACAACAGGAACGACTAAGCCTTTATCTGTTCCAACTGCAACACCAATGTTATAAAAATTTTTATAAACTATTTCCTCATCTTGGACTTCTGCATTTACTGCTGGGAAAGTTTGTAAAGCATTTACACATGCTTTTACAAAAAAAGACATAAAACCTAATTTAACACCATAAATTTTTTCAAACTCTTCTTTATTATCTTTTCTTATCTGCATGATCATAGACATATCAACTTCGTTAAAGGTTGATAACATTGCAGCTGTATTTTGAGCTTCTTTTAATCTTTTAGCTATCGTTGCTCGAAGCCTAGACATTTTGACTCTCTCCTCAGGTCCCTTATCTTGAAATTTTTTATCTAATCCTGGGTTAAGTCCCATCAAACCAATAAGATCGCTTTTTAAAATTTGGCCTCTTTTACCACTGCCACGAATATCTGATATATCTATTTTATTTTCTGCAATAACTCTTTTGGCTGCTGGTGAAGGTTCATTCAATTTTTTTTCTACATTAAGATGAACAACCTTAGGCTTTTCTTCTTTAACTTCCTTTTCTAAAATTAATTCTTCTTTTGTTGTCTTAATTTTTACATCTTTTTCTTCTTTTTTTTTCGGAGTTTCAGAGCCCGCTTCACCTATTGCACCTAATTTAGCTCCCACTTCTACTGTATCACCTTCTTTAATACTAATTTCTGACAAAACTCCACTGGACGGAGAAGTAACTTCAACACTAACTTTATCAGTTTCTAATTCAACTAATGGCTCATCTTCACTTACAGAATCTCCAATACTTTTAAGCCACTTTGCAACAGTAGCTTCAGTAACTGACTCTCCAAGTGTAGGGACTAAAATTGGTGCGCTCATTATATAGTTATCGCTTTTGTAACAATTTCTTGTTGTTGGGCAAGATGTTTTTTTAAATAACCTGTAGCAGGTGAAGCAGAAGGGCTTCTGCCGCTGTATGTAATTTTTTTTGATTTTGCCTTAATGATTTCAAGTGTACGATTAATATATCTTTCAACGTGATTCCAGCATCCCATATTTTGTGGCTCTTCTTGGCACCACACAAAATTTTTGGCGTTTTTAAATCTACTTAAATGTCTTGCTAAAGTTTTTGCTGGAAAAGGATATAATTGTTCAATACGAACTAGCTGAACTTTATTAGCTTTAAGTTTTTCTCTTTCATCAACTAAGTCGTAATAAATTTTACCAGTACACATAACTACTCTTTCAATTTTATCATCTTTTTCTAATGGTATCATATTATATTGAGAAAACTCCGCCTTGTCAGATAAAACACGATGAAAAGAGTTGTCTTTTGTAAAGTCCTCTATCTCTGAGATACATCTTTTATGTCTTAATAAAGATTTTGGAGTAAAAATTACCAATGGTTTCCTAAATGGTCTATGAATCTGTCTTCTTAGAGCATGAAAATAATTTGCAGGAGTTGTGCAATTTACAATTTGAATGTTTTCTTGTGCGCAAGCTTGTAAGTATCTTTCTACTCTTGCAGAAGAGTGTTCCGGACCTTGCCCTTCATAACCATGTGGTAATAACATTACTAATCCACTAGCTCTTGTCCATTTTTTTTCACCTGAGCTTATAAATTGATCAAATATAACTTGAGCACCGTTTGCAAAATCTCCAAATTGTGCTTCCCATAACACCAATGTATCAGGATCGGTTAAAGAGTATCCGTATTCAAAACCTAAAACGCCCATCTCTGATAACAAACTATCTATAATTTCTACTTTACCTTGTTTTGAAGATATATTTTTTATTGGATAATATCTTTCACCTGTAACTTGATCATTAATTCCAGCATGTCTATGACTGAACGTTCCTCTAACTGTATCTTGTCCAACTAGCCTAACACCATATCCCTCATCTGATAAGCTTGCTAGTGCTAAGGTTTCTGCTAATGCCCAATCAATTTCTTTTCCGGTTTTTAACATCTTTAATCTATTTTCAAAAATCCTTGAGATAGTTTTGTGAGGGTTAAATGTTGTTGGTATTGTGCTTATTTTTCTTCCTATAGTTCTTATTTTTTTTAAATCTATACCTGTTACTCCCCTCCTATCATGACCTAATTCTGATGAGAATTTTGACCAAACTCCAGTAAACCAATCGTGTTCATTTGAAATATATTTTTTTGAAGCATTAAATTCTTTATCCAATTTTTTCTGATAATCCTGTTTTTCTTTTATAAAATCATTTTCAGATATCGTTTTCTCATCAATAAGTTTTTTTGCATAAATTGATAAAGTAGAATTTTGCTGCTTAATTTTTTTGTACATAATTGGCTGTGTAAAAGATGGTTCATCACCTTCATTATGACCAAATTTCCTGTAACAAAATATATCAATTACAACATCTCTTCTAAATTTTTGTCGATATTCTGTAGCAACTTTAGCACAATAAGTTACTGCTTCAGGGTCATCACCATTTACATGAAAAATTGGTGCCTGAACCATTTTTGCAACTTCTGAAGGGTATGGAGAAGATCTAGAAAACTCAGGTTGTGTTGTAAAACCAATTTGATTATTCACAATAATATGAATTGTTCCTCCAATATTATGTCCTGTCAAACCGGACATTGCAAAACACTCAGCAACAATACCCTGGCCTGCAAATGCAGCATCTCCATGTAATAGAATAGGGATAACTTGAATTCTATCTTTGTCTTTATGAAAGTCTTGTTTTGCTCTTGTTTGTCCCAAAACAACAGGATTTACTGCTTCTAAATGTGATGGATTTGCTGTCAAACTAACGTGTACTAAATTTCCATCAAACTCTCTATTTGCTGATGCACCTAAATGATATTTTACGTCACCAGATACTCCTCCACTTGCTATTCCTGGGTCACCTGCAAACTCTTTAAATATTTTTTTTAGAGGTTTTTGAATTACATTTGTTAAAATATTTAACCTGCCTCTATGAGGCATGCCAATCTTAACCTCTTTACAACCTAATGCTCCACCTCTTTTTATAATTTGTTCCATAGCTGGAATGAGCGACTCACATCCATCTAGTCCAAATCTTTTAGTTCCTACATATTTTTTTGCTAAATATTTTTCAAACCCATCAGCCTCAATTAATCTATTTAAAATTGCTTTTTTACCCCGATCTGTAAAATGAATTTCTTTATCTTTACCCTCTATACGTTGTTGGATCCAACTTTTTTCTTCTGGATCTGTCATATGCATAAATTCAAAACCAATGTTTGAACAATAAGTTCTATTTAGTATTTCTAAAATCTCCCTTAAAGTTGCATATTTTAAACCTAAAACGTCATCCAAAAAAATTTTTTTATCGAAATCTTTTTCAGTAAAACCATATGATTTAGGATCTAATTCAGCAGCATATTCTTTTTTAATTAAACCTAACGGATCAAGATCTGCATTTAGGTGCCCTCTTATTCTATATGCTCTGATCATCATAATCGCTCTAACAGAATCTTTAGTGCTTACTTCTGTTTCAACTGCTGAATTCAAAGGTTTTTCTTTTTCTATTTTTTCTTGAATTGAATGATTTAAATTTTCAGGAATAAATTTTTCGTAAATATCTAAATCAATATCAGAAATAGATTTTATCTTTTTTGGCGACCATGACGGTCCTGATAATTCTTTTTTAACTATATTATGTGTCTCATTTATACCCTCAAAATACTGTCTCCAGCTTTCTGGAATATCGCTAGGATTGTTGCAAAATTTTTCATACATTTCTTCAACATAGGATGAGTTAGATTTGCTTAAAAAAGATGTAGTTTGAAATATTTTATTTTTAGAAGCTGACATAATCTAAAGTTATTATATCAACCATTTAACACTGATTTCAATGTTTTTCCAATATCAGCGGGGGAGTCAGTGACTGTAATACCGCATGATTGCATCGTTTTAATTTTATCTTTAGCCCCACCTTTGCCTCCAGCTATAATTGCACCAGCATGACCCATTCTTCTTCCCGGTGGTGCAGTTATACCTGCAATAAAACCAACTGTTGGTTTTTTTATAGTATTGTTTTTTAAAAATTCTGCCGCTTCTTCTTCAGCTGACCCGCCAATCTCTCCTATCATTATAATTGATTCAGTCTTTTCATCTTTTAAAAAGAGATCTAGACAATCTATAAAATTAGTCCCATTAACTGGGTCCCCACCGATACCAATACAAGTTGATTGGCCTAATCCCTCAGCAGTTGTTTGTGCAACAGCCTCATAAGTCAACGTACCTGATCTTGAAACAATACCCACTGTACCTTTTTTATGAATATGACCAGGCATAATTCCAATCTTACATTCCTCTGGAGTTATAATGCCTGGGCAATTAGGTCCGATTAATCTTGAATTAGAATTTTGTAACTTCTCTTTTACTTTAATCATATCGAGAATTGGGATTCCTTCAGTGATACAAACTATAAGTGGAATTTTTGCATCTATAGCTTCTTCAATAGCTGATGCAGCAAATTTAGCTGGAACATATATCATTGTAGCATCAGCACCAGTTTGATCTACTGCTTCTTGAACAGTATTGAAAACTGGTTTACCAAGATGAGTCTGGCCTCCTTTTTTTGGTGTTACTCCACCAACTAAATTAGTTCCATATGCTAAAGCTTGTTCTGAATGAAATGTTCCATTTGCACCTGTAAATCCCTGACATATTAATTTTGTATTTTTATTAACTAAAACTGACATTTATTTAATTGCCTCAACAATTTTTCTCGCAGCATCATTTAAATCATCTGCTGAAATAATCTTAAGACCTGAATTATTTAAAATTTCTTTTCCTTTTTCAAAATTTGTTCCTGCTAATCTTACAACCAATGGAATATTCAATTCTGTTTCTTTTGCAGCAGCAATTACACCCTCAGCAATTACATCACATCGCATAATACCTCCAAATATATTGATTAAAATTCCTTTAACATTTTTATCTGAAAGTATGATTTTAAATGCTGCTGTAACTTTTTCTTTAGATGCCCCGCCACCAACATCCAAAAAATTTGCAGGTTCTGATCCATATAAATTTATAATATCCATAGTTGCCATTGCTAGACCAGCTCCATTGACCATACAACCTATCTGTCCATCTAATTTTATATATGCTAAATCATATTTACTTGCTTCTATTTCCATAGGATCTTCTTCATTTAAATCTCTTAACTCAAGAATTTCAGGGTGTCTAAATAAAGCATTGTCATCAAAATTAATTTTTGCATCTAAACAAATTACCTTGTTATCCTTAGTAAGAATTAATGGGTTAACTTCTATTAAATTAGCATCAGTTTTAATTAATGATTGATACAAAGCTTGAACAATTTTTTTTCCATCTTCCAAAGCTCCTGCATCAAGATTAAAAGGTTTTAGAATATTTAAAACATCATCCTCTTTTACCTTTTCCTCAACACTAACTCTCGTTGTGATAATTTTTTCAGGAGTTTTTGCGGCAACTTCTTCAATATCCATTCCCCCTTCGGCACTGGAAATAAATGCAATTTTTGAAGTTGCTCTATCAACCAGGCATGAAAGATAAAATTCTTTAACAATTTCAGATGCATCTTCTAAATATAATCTTTTTACCTCTCTACCTTGAGGACCCGTTTGATGTGTAACCAAAATTTTTCCAAATAATTTTTTGGCCTCTTTCTTTAATTCATCTAGATTGTTTACAACTTTAACTCCACCAGCCTTTCCTCTTCCTCCAGCATGAATTTGTGCTTTTAGTACAATTTTGTCTGTGGTAATTTTTTTAGCTGCTTCTTCTAATTGATTTAAACTAAGTATATGCACACCATTTGGAACTGGAGCGCCAAATTTTCTAAGTATTTCTTTTGCTTGATGTTCGTGAATATTCACTTTTATTTTAAAGAAGAGTCAATATTTTTTGCAGCATCTAGCAATTCATTTACAGCAGCAATTGAAATATCAAAGTTCTTTTTCTCCTCATCATCTAAATTTAATTCAACAACTTTTTCTATACCATTTGATCCGATTACAGCTGGTACACCGGCATATAGACCATTAACTCCATATTTATTTTCTAGATAAACAGCACACGGTAAAGTCTTTTTTAGATTTTTTAAATACGACTCCGCCATATCTACAGCTGAAGCTGCCGGAGCATAAAAAGCTGATCCATTTCCTAAAAATTTAACAATCTCCGCACCACCTTTTCTTGTTCTATCAATTATAGAATCTAATTTTTCTTTAGATAAAGTTCCATCTTTAACAAACTCCATTAAATTTTTTCCATCTACTATAGTTCTGTTAGGAACTGGCACCATGGTATCTCCATGACCACCAAGAACAAAAGAGTCAATTTTTTTAATGGGTACATTTAATTCTTTAGATAAAAATAATTTAAACCTAGAAGTGTCCAAAACTCCTGCCATACCAACTACTTTATTTTTCGGTAAACCAGAATATTTTTGTAATGCCATAACAATAACGTCTAATGGATTTGTAATACATATTACAAAAGCATTTGGTGAAGATTTTGCAATCCCTTCACCTACTTGTTTAATAATTTTTAGATTAGTTCCTAAAAGGTCATCTCTTGTCATACCGGGTTTTCTAGGAATACCTGCGGTAATTATAATTACATCTGAGTCTTTTGTGTCATCATAGTTATTAGTGCCTTTAAAATTAACATCAAAACCATCTATTGCTGATGATTGAGCAATATCTAATGCTTTCCCTTTGGCTACACCCTCTGCAACATCAAAAAGTACAACTTCTTTTGCAAGTTCTTTTAATCCAATTAAATGAGCCAAAGTTCCGCCAATTTGACCAGCTCCAATAAGAGAAATTTTTTTCATGATCGCTGTATATTTTAAGTAATTAAAAAATCAAAGACTAAATTGAAGCAGAAAAAGAGTATATTTTACAAGATGTTTAATAATGCAAAACTATATTTAACATTCTTCTTAAAGGTTCAGCGGCTCCCCAAAGTAACTGGTCTCCTACTGTAAATACATTTAGATATTCATCACCAATATTTAATTTTCTTATTCTCCCAACCGGAATATTAAGTGAACCACTTACTTTTGCTGGGCTTAATTCATTTATTGTTACTTCTTTTTCATTAGGAATTAACTTGGTCCATTTACTAGTTTGTTCAATGATAGACTCAATTTCATTAATAGGTAAATTTTTTTTTAATTTAACTGTTAATGCAGAACTATGGCATCGCATAGCACCGATTCTTACACAAGTTCCGTCAATTGGAATTGGCTTACTATTACCTAAAATTTTATTTGTTTCTGCATATGCTTTCCATTCTTCTCTAGATTGTCCATTATCTAATTTTTCATCAATCCAAGGTATTAAGCTTCCTGCTAATGGAACCCCAAAATAATCTACAGGAAATTCTTTTGAATTCATCTGATTATAAACTTTTTTATCTATATCCAATATTTCAGAAGAAGGATCTTTTAAAAGATCAATGGAACTTTCATGAAGCTTTCCCATTTGATTAATTAACTCTCGCATATTTTGAGCACCTCCTCCAGATGCTGCTTGGTAAGTCATAGAAGTGGCCCATTCTACCAAATCGTTTTTAAATAAACCGCCAATACCCATTAACATACAGCTTATGGTACAGTTAGCTCCAATAAATTCTTTTTTTCCGTCTTTTAAAGAATCTTCAATAAGATGTTTGTTAATTGGATCTAGAACTATTGTACTTTCTTTTTCCATTCGTAAATTTGAGGCAGCATCAATCCAAAATCCATTCCATCCACTATTTCTCAAATTTTTAAAAATTTTCTCTGTATAGCCACTGCCTTGGCAGCTTAAAATTACATCCATATTTTTAAGTTTCTCTATACTGAATGCATCTTGTAAAATATTTGACCCATTGCCTAAATTTGGGCCTTCTTGACCAGCTTGAGATGTAGAAAAAAAAACAGGCTCTTTAATATTTTTAAAATCTTTTTCCTCGGTCATTCTATTAATTAAAACAGAACCAACCATTCCTCTCCAACCTACGAAACCAACTCGTTCAACAGCCATAAACTAACTATAAATCAATTTTATATTAAATGTAAAATAAATTAGGGATGCTATTTCATTGTTGGCATGATGAATTCAGGATTATCCTTGATTCCAGAAGGCCACCTCGAAGTAATGGTTTTTAATTTAGTATAAAATCTAACTCCTTCAGGACCATGCATATGTTGGTCACCAAATAAAGAACGTTTCCAACCTCCAAAACTATGAAATGCCATAGGTACAGGTATTGGAATATTTACACCAACCATCCCAACTTTTATCTTGTTAGTAAAGGTTCTAGCACTATCACCATCACGGGTAAAAATAGAAGTACCATTGCCATATTCATGATTATTTATTAAATCAACTGCAGCATTAAAATCTTTTACTCTTACAACTGATAAAACTGGACCAAAAATTTCTTCTTTATAGATTCGCATTTTTTCTGTTACATTGTCAAATAAACATCCTCCAATATAAAAACCATTTTCATAACCCTGCAGTTTCAAATTTCTTCCATCAACTACAAGTTTTGCACCCTCTTTGATACCAAGATCAACATAGCCTCTGACTTTCTCTAAATGTTCTTTAGTAACGAGTGGTCCCATTTCAGAGGTTTTATCCATCCCGGGTCCGACTTTTAAGGCTTCTACTTTTTGTGATAACCTTTTTACAAGTTCATCTCCAATGTTACCTACTGCAACAGCAACTGACTGGGCCATACATCTTTCTCCAGCTGAGCCGTATGCAGCTCCCATCAAACCATTTACTGCTTGATCAAGATCTGAGTCTGGCATTACTACGCAATGATTTTTCGCACCACCTAAAGCCTGAACTCTTTTTTCATACCTTGCTGCATTCTCGTAAATATATTTTGCAATACCTGTTGAACCAACAAAACTAATTGCGCTAACATCTTTGTGTTCTAAAAGCGCATCTACAGATTCTTTATCTCCATTTATAATATTAAAAACACCATCAGGTAAACCTGCTTGTTTAAGTAAGTCAGCAAGCATCATTGAACAACTTGGATCTTTTTCAGATGGTTTTAGAATAAAAGTATTTCCACAAGCTATCGCAACTGGAAACATCCACATTGGAACCATTGCCGGGAAATTAAATGGTGTTATACCCGCACAAACTCCTAACGGCTGTCTTGTTGACCAGCTATCAACTCCTTTTCCAACATTTTCAGTAAATTCACCTTTAAGTAAATGAGGAATTCCGCATGCAAATTCTACAACTTCAAGTCCTCTTGTTAATGAACCTTTTGCATCATCATAAACTTTTCCATGCTCTGCAACGATCAATTTTGTCAATTCATCAGAATTTTTTTCAATTAATTCTTTAAATTTAAACAATATTCTTGCGCGCGTAATTGGTGGAGTATCAGCCCAATTTGGAAATGCTTTTGTAGCACATTTAATTGCACTATCTACATCAGCTTTGGAAGCTAAATTTACCTTTGCTTGCACTTCACCAGTTGCGGGATTATATACATCGGAAGTTCTTTTGCTTTCTCCCTTAAACTCTTTTCCATCCACATAGTGGAATATATTTCTCATAATATTAATATTACTATGCGGATTTTTCAGTCACCAGCATTTTTTTAATAGAACCTATTGCTTTAGCTGGATTTAAACCTTTTGGACAGGCATTTGTACAATTCATGATAGTATGACACCTAAATAATTTTAATTCATCAGCTACTTTTTTTAACCTTTTTTTTCTCTCTTCGTCTCTACTGTCTATAATCCATCTATAGGCTTGCAAAAGAATAGCTGGTCCCAAATATTTATCGCCGTTCCACCAATAACTAGGGCATGATGTTGAACAGCATGCACACAGTATACATTCATATAATCCATCTAATTTTGACCTATCTTCCACAGTTTGTAAATTTTCAGCTCCATTGGAAATTTTATTCGATTGCATCCAGGGTTCTACAGACTGATACTGTTTATATAACTGTTTTAAATTAGGTACCAAATCTTTAATTACTGGCATGTGAGGTAATGGATAAATGTTTATTTCGCCATCTATTTCTCTTGATGACTTAGTGCAAGCTAACGTATTAGAACCATCAATATTCATTGCGCAAGATCCACATATACCTTCTCTGCAAGATCTTCTAAATGTCAAACTAGAGTCAATTTCATTTTTGATTTTAATTAAAGCGTCTAAAACCATTGGACCACAATTATCCATATCAACTTCGAATGTATCAATCCGAGGGTTTCCATCTTTATCTGGATCCCAGCGGTAAACATTTACTTTTTTAATATTCTTTGACTCTGTCTGTGACTTGAAATAATTTCCTTTTTTTATTTCAGAGTTCTTAGGTAAATTAAACTGTACCATTTTAGTATACTCTTGCCTTAGGTGGGAAATACTGAACATCATTAGTTAATGTATAATTATGAACATCTCTATAATTAATTTTTACTTTTCCATCTTCATGCCATGCTAAAGTATGTTTCATCCAGTTTTCATCATCTCTCTCCTTGTAATCTTCTCTTGAGTGGGCTCCTCGACTTTCTTTTCTATTTTCTGCAGATGCAACAGTTACTTGAGACTGTCTAATTAAATTATCGAATTCTAAAGCCTCAACCAAATCAGTATTAAAAATTAATGACCTATCTTTTAAAGAAATATCACTAAGACCCTGCCACGGCTCTTGAATTTCATTCAAACCTTCTTTGAGGGTTTTGTTGGTTCTAAAAACAGCACATTTACTTTGCATTGTTCTTTGCATTTTATCTCTCAAAATTGACGTAGATGTTCCACCATCTGCATTTCTCATTTTATCAAATCGGTCTAAACACTTTTGAGTTTGTGCATCAGAAATATTTTCATGTTTTGAATTAGGTTTTACTTTTTGAGCAGCTCGAACTGCTGCAGCTTTTCCAAAGACTACAAGATCTATCAGTGAGTTTGAACCAAGTCTATTTGCACCGTGAACAGATACACAAGCTGCTTCACCAACTGCCATTAAACCTTCTACAATTGAATCGGAGCCATCAGCACCTTTAGATAAAACTTCTCCATAATAATTAGTTGGAATACCGCCCATATTATAATGAACTGTTGGTAAAACTGGTATTGGCTCTTTAGTTACATCAACACCAGCAAAAACTTTAGCTGACTCAGAAATACCAGGTAGTCTTTCTTTTAAAATTTTCTCATCAAGATGGTTTAAATGTAAAAATATATGATCTTTATTCTTACCAACTCCTCTTCCTTCATTAATTTCAATTGTCATAGATCTTGAAACTACATCTCTAGATGCAAGGTCTTTTGCTGATGGCGCATACCTTTCCATAAATCTTTCACCCTCTGAATTTACAAGAAAACCACCTTCTCCTCTGCTACCTTCAGTGATTAAACAACCAGCGCCATAAATACCAGTTGGATGAAATTGTACGAATTCCATATCTTGTAATGGAAGACCTGCGCGTAATACCATTCCACCACCGTCACCCGTACAAGTATGAGCTGACGTAGCAGAGAAATATGCTCTACCGTATCCACCGGTAGCTAAGATAACTATTTTAGATCTAAAACGATGAATCGTTCCATCTTGTAGATTCCAAGCAATAACTCCCTGGCACTTTCCATTTTCCATGATTAAATCTAATGCAAAATATTCTATAAAAAACTCTGTGTCTCTTTTGAGAGCTTGTCCGTAAAGAGTGTGTAAAATTGCATGACCAGTCCTATCAGCAGCAGCACAAGTTCTTTGCACAACACCATTTCCATAATTTTTAGTCATTCCCCCAAATGGTCTTTGGTAAATTTTTCCTTCTTGAGTTCGACTAAAAGGAACTCCATATTTTTCTAATTCTATAACTGCTTGAGGAGCCTCTTTGCACAAAAACTCAATTGCATCTTGATCTCCTAACCAATCAGCACCTTTTACAGTATCATACATATGCCAACGCCAGTCGTCTTCACACATATTTCCTAAGGCAGCTGAAATTCCACCTTGTGCAGCTGCAGTATGACTTCTTGTCGGAAATACTTTTGAGACACATGCAGTTTTTAAACCAGCTTCAGATAAACCAACTGCAGCTCTTAAACCAGAACCACCTGCTCCAACAACTACAACGTCATATTCATGATTGATTACTTCGTAACTCATAGACCTAATATAATCATTACTACCACTGCGGCAATAGGTATTGTTAAAGAAATTAATAAAACTAGAAGATTTGCAAATTTTTTTATTTTTTCATCATGAATATAATCCTCAAATATTTCACTAAAACCAATTTTCATGTGAAAAAATGCCAATATAAATATTAAGCTCAAAGTTAAAATATTTATCTTATTATTTAAAAACATAACTGCTTCAGAATATGAATAGGTCATCAAATTATCAAATTTGAATAAAAACCATATTAATAATGGCGCAAGAAAAACCGCTGCTATTCTTTGCATAAGCCACTTGGAAACTACCTTGTTCATTATATTACCCATACAGTTAAAGTTAAAAGAAAGGATAATGCGAGAACTGCTAGTCCGCTTAAGTTTGCAGTTTTAAGTTCATAACCATAACCCAGATCCCAAAATAAATGTCTAATACCGTTAAATAGATGATATGAAAATGACCATGTAATACCTATAAAAATAAACTTACCTACAAATGTTGAAGCAAAAATTACGAAATAACCAAAAATTTTTTCTCCCATAAAAAGCATAAAAATCCAAGTAGCAAATAATGTTAAACCTAAAAAATTAAATATAGATGTCATCCTATGAGTTATAGAAAGTAATGAGGATAGCTGCCACTTATAAACTTGCAGATGTGGAGATAATGGGCTTTCACGTTTCATATTTATAAAATGTTTTTAGCTGAAATATAATTTTTTTTCAAAATTGTATAATGTCTCAACTAGTAAAAATTACTTTAATTTGTCTATAATTGCTGAACCCATATCAGAAGTAGAGACTTTTTTCTTACCATTTTCCATTATATCAGGTGTTCTAAGCCCGTCTTTCAAAACAGCTTTTACAGCTGCTTCTATTTCGTTAGATATTTGGTCAAAATTTAAAGAATATTTTAATGCCATTGCAAAACTTAAAATCATAGCCAAAGGATTTGCGATTCCCTGACCAGCAATATCAGGTGCGGATCCGTGGCAAGGTTCATACATTGATCTAATTCTTCCATTTTTATCTTTTTCACTCAAAGAAGCAGATGGTAACATGCCCAGAGAACCTGTTAACATTGCCGCTTCATCTGAAAGCATATCGCCAAATAAATTATCAGTCACTATAACATCGAACTGTTTTGGATTTCTCACTAGTTGCATAGCACAATTATCTGCTAACATGTGACTTAGTTCAATGTCTTTGTAATCTTTACTTTCATCATAAAATTTTTGTACTTCTTCCTTCCATAATAATCCCGCTTCCATTACATTAGATTTCTCTGCTGAGGTTACTTTTTTATTTCTTTTTTTTGCTAAATCAAAAGCTACTTTTGCAACTCTTATAATCTCTTTTGTTGTATAAACATGAGTATTAATACCTTTTCTTTCTCCATTTTGTATTGGTTCAATACCTCTTGGCTCACCAAAATAAATTCCTCCAGTTAATTCTCTTACAATCATAATATCTAAATCGGAAATAACTT
>Ga0255777_10002787_pt1 | contig 15272 bp, 7 predicted proteins | sample 101ome_15_FD_179975 | JGI IMG/M metagenome (GOLD analysis project Ga0255777, IMG submission 179975) | Coastal salt marsh microbial communities from the Groves Creek Marsh, Skidaway Island, Georgia - 101402AT metaG (version 2) | ecosystem: Environmental > Aquatic > Marine > Intertidal zone > Salt...
TATTTACAGTTTTCATAGAATTTTCATATTCTTGTAATTCAGCACTTAATTCAACACCAATTAAATCATGATAATATTTAATATTATCTGATATCAATGGAACTAACCATTTAGGTATTTGGTTATCCTTTTGAATAATTTTACCAGATTCTATCATTTCATAAAAAGTATCTATTGTTTTCTGTACTTTTTCAATCATACTAGAATTTTCATAAATATTCATACTTTCAATCATCACTGATAGTAGATTATCCTTTATCGCTATCTTAGAATATTTTTTATCTTCTTCTATATCTGTTTCTAATGTATAGTCATTCAATAAAGATATTTCACTATTATCTGGTTCATACTCTATTACTCTTACTATTTCAATGATTTCATAATCATCCGTTTTTGAGATTATTTCATTTTCATCATAAATGAAAATATAATTTTTATTATTATCACATTCCATTGTTAATCTATTTTCATCCTTTTCTATTGATACTATTTTACCTAATAAAATATCATCTACAGATTCTAGTACAAATAAATATAAATCTCCCAATGTCAATTCTGTGTTTCTTTCTTCATATAGTGTGACATTTATATTACCATTATCATCATCATCATCTATTATTTCTGAGTCTTCTATAAAATTTTCATCCACTTCTACAGATTTTTCTTCATTATCATGGATAGGAATTTCTTCATCCATAGTAATTATAGTTTATACTATATTTAATTATTAGTTATTTAAACAATAAACTTCTATATTATAAATAAATAGTTATGGATTTTTACAATTTCATTAATGAAAATGAAAACTATCAAGAAATATTAAAAAACTATGGATTTAGAATGAATAAATATAAAGATCTCTTAATTATTAGTTATAAATATGATAAGAAACCAGAATTTGAACATGATTGGATGAAACTTTGTAGGGGTGCAATTATTTGTGATAATATGATTAAATGTATACCGCCTCGTAAATCTATTGAAATTGAAAGTATTGATACTTTTGAACATTTAACAATAGATAAAATCGATGGATGTAAGATAGAATCTCTTATCGATGGAACAATGATCAATTTATTCTATCATAATGACGAATGGTTAATTTCAACTAGAAGTGAGATTGGAGGTTATAACAAATGGACAGATAAAAAATCCTTTCGTAATATGTTTGATGAATGCTCGAATATAGATTATGAAAAATTGAATAAAAATTATTGTTATTCATTTGTAATGCAACATAAAGATAATTGTAATGTAACACCAATACAAGAAAATAAACTTTTTTTAACAGAAATTTATGAGTTTGATGAAAATAATAAACCTCTTAAAAAAGATATCACAGAAATAGGAAAAATGATAAATATTGATACACCTGTTTACTATAATTCTATTGAAGAAGCGATAAAGATATATATACAAAATGAAAATAATTGGAAATGGAAAGGGTTTACTATCAAGTTCGAACTTGCTAGATATAAATGTATAAATAATAAATTTAATGATATTATGGAAATAAATGTTAATAGTAATAATGATTTGATAAAATACTTAACTTTGCGAAGAAATGGTAATTTGAAGGATTATTTGAAATATTATCCTATGAAAAAAGAATTATTTAATGATTACAGAAATAAAGTCCATGATTTAACAGGTATTCTATTCCACACTTATAAAGATGTTTTTATACATAAAAAGAAAGATAAAGATAAAATTGAATTTTACTTGAATCCACTCATTTACGATATTCATGATATATACAAACAAACAAAGAAACCTATTCATTGGAATGTTGTCAAACAATATATTCATTTAATGCCTACAAAGAAACTAGCTTTTGCTATGAATCGAATGTAATTTCTGTTATATGATTTTTCAATAGTTTTTTACTATTTTTTAGAATACTATTATATTTCGAATCAGAAATCTCATTCTCAAGTATTTCTATCAATTCATTTTCATTAGATACACCCAAACAATTATATCCCGATTTAAATATTGTTCCTTTATTAATCCATTCATTGTGTAATATTAATAAACAATCTTCATAAATAGCTTCCAAGAAGGTGTATTGAGTCCCACCACCATCATCTTTTATGATTGACATGTCAATCATATATTTTGCATCTTTTAAAATCCTATGGGAATTAAATGTTGGAGATATATTCTTTGGAAATTTGCCCATCCAATACTTTTCAATTTCAAGATCTTTTAATTTATGATGAACATATAATCTATTCTCAGCTCCAAATAAATAAATTTTATTTTTATCATTTAGTTTTTTATTTGCTTTCAATAACAAATCTGTATTTTTATCGAAATCAATTCTAGAAATTGAAACGCATTTTTTATCAAGACCTCCGTTTTTAGGAATTTCATATGTGTGAAATGGATGAAATATTAATTGAGATTCAATAGTGAATTTATCTCTTAAATAATCTTGAACTGATTTGCGAATAGTTATAACATTCAATTTATTTAATAACGGGATATGATTATTTTCAGATATTTTTACTAATGGATTAATTTGTTTTGAATTTTTACATTCAGTTGGGTCGTGAATTACGATTTTCGTATCTTCTGGAAATAAATGTAAATATCCCCAATAATGTTTATCAACTGCTGTAATAATAATATTTTTCAATTTTAAAATATCTTCTATTTTCATATTTTTATATTCTCTTTCATATCCATAATCTCTATTATTTTTTTCTGTTCTTTTTGCTATCTTATAAATTGGACTATTTAATTTATGAGATAGATGCGCTGTAAATGTAACCCATCCACCATAAACAGGTTTGGCTAAATATAGCAAATTTATTTGTGATTCCATTTAAAATAAAAGATATTTAAAATATAATATTCTAACTTGGTAATCCAACACCTTTCTTTTTCTTATCTGGATCAATTGTCAATTTATCTTTATCTATAAATATTTTTTTGATATTTCCATCTTGTTTCTCGGATTTTTTTATATATTGTTTAGTTTCTTGCTTTTTTTCTTGTTTAGTTTCTTGCTTTTTTTCTTGTTTAGTTTCTTGCTTTTTTTCTTGTTTAGTTTCTTTCTTTTTCTTAGTTTTTTTCGAAGGTTTACTTTGAATTTCTTTTATTTCATCATTTGATTTATTCTTTTTATATGTTATTTTTTTGATAGGGGTGATTATATTTTTTTTCTTCTTCTTTTTTCTTTTTAATGATTTGCGCTTTGAATATCGAATATAATTATCTATTAAAGAATCATTTGTATTTAATTTTACTCTTAATCCCGCATTACTCAAAGATTCATTCATATTTAATATAGTTTAGAATTTAATATAGTTTAGAATTTATATTCTTATTTTTTCATGGTATATTTACGACGCGATTTCTTTTTTGCTTTTGTCTTTTTATTTTTATGGAGAGATTTCTTTTTACGGATAGATTTCTTTTTCCCTCCACCATATAAGCGTCTCGATGAGGCCATTGATCCAGGTGGAAAAAATACAGAATCCTTTGATATTGGTTCAAATAATCTAGAAGATTCGGATGATCTACTTGGTGATCTAGGCGATGTTGGTGATCTAGGCGATGTTGGTGATCTAGATGATGTTGGTGATCTAGGCGATGTTGATGATCTAGGTGATGTTGGTTTATACCATATAAAATATGAAAATGCCTCATCTTCAGATAAAGGTTGTTCAATTCTTCCCGAAAAATCATAAAGTGCATCAAAATTCATCCAATCATATCTGTCGATAATACTCTCCGCATCAATATTTGTTTCTTTGGATGGAATGTATGGTATAAAATGACCCGCATTCCCCTGTTCCCTCTGTCTCCAACTCTGTTGAACTCTATCTTGCGAAACTCTCCAAGACTGAACTAATCCCAATAGTTTATAACCATCATCTTTATGACACGGATCATCTCTCGACCGACTGGGGTTACAATTTAGTCTTATCCCAGGTTGAGAAATCCCATAAGTTAATTCTATCCCGATCCTTCTAAAAGCAAGTATGAGGAATCGTATTGTCTCGTTTGCGTCATAATATGCATAGTTATAGATATTTGCTTTCTGAGTTTCTATATCACCTATAAGAGAAGAAAATAAATTCAATCTAGAATTTTCCGCTTTATCATCGGCTGATATATATTTATCTTGTTCTTCCTTCATTTTTTCAAATTCTGTTATTACTTTTTGATATGTTTCCTGTCCCCATTCATCTTTGACTATTAAATCATATAGTGTATTTATAAATATATCCTCGCTATCATAGCTTTCTCTTAGCTGTTGTTTTAATTCTATAATTTTATTACGGATATCCCTATTTTGAAGAATTACATATAATGGGGCATTTAACCAGCATTTATTCACTCCATTTCCAGAATTTTGAACGGATATATTCGGCGTCCAGTACTCATCCTGATAGAAAATAGTGGATTTTCTACCGGGGGCTTCTCTTGGAGCCAACCCATGTTCTCTATCAGCGGAAGGCGTTGGAGATCTCGGAGAACTTCGCAGTCCAGTAGGTCGATGCCCGGGGGCTTCTCTTGGAGCCAACCCATGTTCTCTATCAGCGGAAGGCGTTGGAGATCTCGGAGAACTTCGCAATCCAGTAGGTCGAGCTTCGACTGCCGCCACATCTGCCCCTCGTGATCGTAGAACATCCGAATCGTCTATTGATTTTACGCGAGCAGTACCTCCAGTACGCACCTGAGATGGTCCTTTCATGGTCTCACCCTGTGTTCGACTAAAAGACAACCCTGGATTAAATTTCACTTGTTTTCTTCCCTTTTTAACCGAAAGATTCGCTTTTATCTCACTCAGAAATACCTCTTTTTTTATATGAATAGGGGAAATATATTTTTGTATAAATGTATTAAGATCTTCATCAAAAAATTGTACTTTAACTCTTTCTTTTTCATCTGAAGGAATATCTATAATCTTTACAACATCTCCACTAGATAGTGTTTGTTTGCCATTTGTATTTAAAGTGCTTCCCGTTATGTTTTCATAAACTCTTATTCCAATCTTTTCCCTTTTTGTTTCTTGTCTATTTTTTAATTCTACACAAACTCCTGTTATAATAATATTACTTACAGGGACCATATATTCTGTATCTTCAATGCGTACATTAATCTCACCTTTTCTAGGTGAATTGGAGGAAGTAATGGCGTATGTCCCATGATTAAGTCTATCTTTCTTTGAAAATACTTTTTTGATTTTCTTTACATTAACCACATATTGTGTATATGGATCAATAACTATTACATTTATGTTTTTATATATCCGCCCGCCGTATTTATTATCCCTCTCCACCTGCTTGCAACTAATATATGGATTTGTATCACTTTTGTGAATCCCCTCCGAAGAAGAAGTAGGTTGTGATTTTCCACCGGACGGAGATATTTTTTTTTTTAGAATAGAAGTTATTTCCTCTTGAAATTTTAATTTTTTCGCAACATCATCTGGGGTCAACATATGCATTCCTATAGTCTTTTTATGTTTTAACAATTTTTCTGCATTCTCCGAATATGTTATTAATGAATGTATTTCTTCTGAAGGAACATATTCTAATAATTCTTGAATAAATTTTATAATTCCATAATTATCATTATTGTATATTTCATCTTTCTTGAATATCATAGATGGATTATTTTCATTATTTGAATAGATGATATTAAGAATTGAGAAATAAATCAGAAATTTAAAAATTGTATTTTTCCCGTCCTTTATATATTCTGTATCACCTACATGTTTGTTAAAATCTCCAACTTTCACAATTTGCACATTTAATAGTTCGGGATCTTTAGAAATTATATCTAAAATAGATTTTTTATGATTCATTCCTTGGGTTATCTTTCCATCTCGATAATTCATATTATATGATTCTAAACCATCTAAATAAAAATTCCACTTCGAAATGAAAACTAATTGTAAATATTCCAATATATTTTCAAGAATCCCCTTTGTTTGCGAAGATTGCTCTATCGGATTGAGTTGCAGCTCGGCCACTCGAGCCTCCGCCGCCGTAAACTCTTCCTTCTTCTTCCTACTGTGGATGCGCGCGCGTTCGAGCTCGTGCAGCCAAGCTGCATGCGACGACCCTTCTTTCGGATTGCGTTCCAGCTCAGCCAGTCGAGCCTTCGCCGCCGTAAACTCTTCCTTCTTCTTCATACTGTGGGTGCGCGCGCGTGTGAGCTCGTGCCACCAAGCTGCAAGCGACGACCCTTCTTTCGGAGTGCCTTGCAGCTCAGCCAGTCGAGCCTCCGCCGCCCCCAGCTCTTCCTTCTTCTTCCTACTGTGGATGCGCGCGCGTGCGAGGTCGTGCCGCCAAGCTGCATGCGACGGCCCTTCTTTCGGATTGCGTTCCAGCTCAGCCTCCTCAGCCTCCAGCCGCGCCAGCTGGGTCTTCTTCTCCACAATGCGGGAGCGCGCAAGTGCTAGTTGTGCTGGATAATTATCGTCTAGAAAATCACTAACTTCTATACAAAATTTTAATACAACATCGTAACCGTTTGCTTGTGGTATTTCATTGTGGCGGCGAATAATACTCTGTAGTGCTTGTTTTTTAGATAAATTTCTTGACTTTCCTTCATTAGTTTTATCAATGAGATCTTGTACAGTGAAAATATTACAGTTATACAATAATTTTAATTTATAAGCATTCAGTCTACTTGGCAATCTATTCCCTATCAATATTATTGGATCGTCTAGTTCTAAAATGTCCATATATATATATATATATATATATAATCGTTTATTATAGTTTTGGAATTAAAATTTAAAATTAAATAATTTACCTTTCTTAAATCTCTTTTATATTTTTATCATTGATATGACAGGTTTATGATCGGAATGTAATAATTTATCTCTACTTTTAGAATTGAAAATTTTAGGGATAGTCATGGATATTTGTTTAACTTTATTATTTGTAAGAATATAGTCTCCTGTATTAGTAAAATGCCCCCATTGATGTCCCGATTCATGCCAGCAACAAGATTTTAAACTTGCCTGTAATTGTTTTTTTGTTTTATTATGACTCAATTTAACTCTTATATTTTTAGATTTTTTAGTTTTCAATTTTCTCTTATTTTTTAATGTAATTGTCAATGGTTTCTCTTTTGTAATTAATGCTTTATCGTCATTAAAATCCCCCATAACAATGATTTTTGTATCTTCATTACTGAAAGCATTGATTATTTCTTTTATTCCCGAATTCATTATTTCTTTTGACAGAATTTTAGGTAATGTTTCAGTTACCCAGGGAGAATGTAAATTTATTAATATGAATGTTTCATCCCCCTTTTGTGTTAATACAATTAAACATGGTCTATCATCTTCTTTACCACTTAAATTAAAAGAGTAGCTCTTTTGTTTTTTCCCGAAAATAGTTGGATCCCACATTAAACTAACAATCGATCTGCCAATTTTTCCTCTTTCGTGTGCTTTTAAATATGGCTGAACAGCTCTAATTTTCTTTTCAATAGCCGAATTTACCTCTTGAATACCCATTAAATGTAATTGTTTCAATTTTCCCAATTTTCTTACAGCATTATCGGTACATTGTTTACCGCCTCGTTTATATTTGGTTCTACAAGCTTTTACAAAGTCTTTTTCACTACCAAGTTCTTTATTAACTTGCGTCGCCCAGCTCATATTATAAGTTAAAACATTGATTAACATATAATAAATGAAAATAAAAAATTAATGTAGAATTACAAGGGTATATATATTATTTTCTATCTTCAGGATTCAAATAATCGTAGCCTAAGAAATCAAATATCTCTTTTTCTGTAAGAAAAGTCTTATCAACTTTCTTTTTATTTTCGGTATATTTTATTGAGTACTCGTTCATCGTATATCCCATAATCAATGCATCCGAACGCATCTTTTGATTGAAATCTCCTGAACCGGTGAAGTATAGAATTGCGAAAGGATATTCATCTGGTTTTGTATACATAATATCTATTCTTCGATTGCAAGGAGAAATATCTAATTTTCCCATACCCATATATTTCTTAGAACCTCTCGCCAACTGACATGTTAAATATCCCTCGCTAGTAAGTTTATCAATGAATTTATCATAAGTCTTTTTGTTCGAACATTTCAAGAGAAGATCTATATCTCCACTATCAGGTTTCTTTCTCCGATAAGAACCAGCTATCGTTAATTCAGAATCTTCATCAATTGATTTCAAAGTATTCTTCAGATAAATTTCATGTTGTTGAATTTCTTCATAGGGGATCCTTTGTTGAATATCATCAAAATAATGAAGACCCTTCAGTTGAGTATCATTCAAATGTTCAGAAATTGTTTCACATTTTCTCAAATCATCTATTGTGGTGAATCCACTTTCGAGAAGTTTCTTTGCGTGCTGTTTACCTACTCCATGAATCTTGAGAAATTCTTCCAGAGGATTCTTTTTATTCTTAAGCTTAGTCCATTCTTTTAGAGAACCGGTTTCAACTATTTCACAAATACGATTGATTGTACCTTGACCAATACCCTTAATCTTTGTTAAGTTCTCTGGTTTCAATTGCTCATCACTTTTCAATGTCTTCAAAATCTTATTTATTTTTGTATATGTCTTGACTCTGAATGTATCATAATTTTTGCGATAATAATCTTCCATCTGAACAAATATATCTATCACTTTTGATAGATTTTCAATCGATTGCTTCTCTTCTTTATGCTCTTTGATAATAACATCATCTCTAATTCGAAGATATCTTCCAAATCTAGGAAGACCCTTGGTTGTAAATCCAGAACATTCATAAGTTATAATTGTTCCTTCTGGATGCGTTTCTTTGAAATTTGTTCGAATTGTATCATCCATTCCAGATAATGTAAATACATGGTCTTCATCTTCATCAATAGACATATATGTATCATGATTCTTGAGTGGTTTACAAATGAAACTTCCTAAGAATCCATCATATTTGCTACCTTTTTGTCCCATTTTGTAGTCAATAATAATTGCTTCTCTATCAAGAGACGGTTTGACTTTCAAAAGATAAGATGTTCTTCCTCCAATATAAGGAGAATTTGGATGCTTCAACATCAATCCTTCTCCATCATTATCAATAATTTCTTGATACAAATCTTTCATTTGTTTGACAGATTTTATGACTGTTTGTTTGGCATATTTCAAAGGACATTGTTTTACACCTTTGGGCAATACAATATTAGATTCTTTCATCTTTATAGGCCAACATTTTCGAGTAAATTTAGTCATATAAGATAGATCTTTCAATCTTTCAGTGAAGGGCTTTTCTGAATGACAAAGATCATATACTTGATATTGTATACTTGCCCAACTCTCAGATGTATGTGTTTTCTTACGAACTTCTCCCACTAATTCGAAATTATCTCGACCTGCCCACAGTTCTCCATCAATTCCATAATCTCCTAAAAGTTCATATGAAGGCATAGATTGAGTGAACCATTCTGGAGCAATAAAAGACTTTCCATTCCGCGAATAAAACATTCCTACTAGTTTATCATCAATTTTCTCATAGACAAAGATACATCTGTATCCGTCAAACTTCTCTGATGCTACCCATCCAATGGGTGCTTCTTTATATTCTTTTTCATTTTTCAGAGGTGTCATCCCTGTTTGAAACTCTTTAGCGAGCATTGCTTCAATTTTCATTGTTCTTATATTTATAATGATATCAAATCTATAAATAATATCAAATTTAATGTATATTAAATAAAGGATGCCTAATAGAGAAAGCTCGTTTGATTATGATTATTATCCTCAAAGAAGACAAAATATCACTGATTATTTATTAAGTGATTCAGATTGAAAATATATTTATAATTTTAAAATAATAATTAGACTCTTTATATCAGAATCATTTAATATAGTTTAAGAATTTATTCATAATTAAGATATTTTTTTTTTCTTGCCACTTTTTCGGATACTTCTTTTTGTCTTTCCTTTTTTACCTCCCCCTTTTGTTCTTCTTTTCTTTTTATTAAATGGAGAAATTTTTGATGCAAATTTTTTTATTGATTTCATTTTTGATTTTTTTGATTTCCCTTCTTTTTTAAAAGGAGCATTTTGTTCATGAAATTCTGATACGCGCGCGCATTTAATATCATTTCTTGTTACTTCTATTTTTCCCTTCATAAGTTGATTATCAGGTAGTTCAAGAGTTATTATTTTTGTATTACCAGTATTGTAACCTCTTTGACGATAATACGGAGCAGTTGAATCCTCGGGGATATGTGAGACCCTGAATCTACCACCATTTACGAGTTCAACGCACATACCAGCAACAACTAAATCTACTTTACTTAAATCGACTTCATATTCATTTACTCCTATTTGAACATTAACTTTTCTGTTTTTAAAGTAATCACTAAATTTGAATCGATGATCTCTTAGTTGACCGCCACTCAGTTTGGGACCGGGGTTTGGTTTTGGTTTAAACCATTCTCTTTGTTCCGGTGTTAATCTTGTCTGTGCGGATACACCGTGTGGAAATTCATGTATACGACTAAGAACACTGTAAGTTTTTCCGGAATGTTTGTCTATTTTTCCTACTCTTTTTAATCTTACTTTACCTTGTTGACAATCAGAATTCATAAGCATTGCTGTCGAATTTTCATAGCCATATGGTAAGAATCTTCCATTTTGACAATCATAATCTTTATATTTTTCGAGTTCCTCTATATTCACAATAGGCAAATTCCTAATGACTTCTGACCCCAAGCGACCTATTTTAACCCCCACATATTCTCTTTTAACTCTATATATCTGTAATCCTCCTTTATTCTTATTCATTATCCATTCACTATAATATTCATTATCATCCGATTTTTCAATCCTCCATTTTGTTCCATGATAAGTAAAGACTTCTTGTCTCATACCCGGATTAATAGTAAACTTAGACTTCTTATTAGGTTTACCTTTCGAGTAGTAATATAGAACAATGGGGTATTTCATATGATTCTCCACTTGCATCGTGATTGCCCCCTTAGCACCCAATGGATAATCCTGATCAATTTCTTCAAAAACCCAAAGTTCCTTGTCTGGTTCAACTATACCCTTATCAGCTTCTTTTAAATATTTATTCAACCAGTATTTTTTTTCATGCTCGGGCATCCCGGTTTCGTGCATTCCTACATGAATTCTATATTTGCGGTCTTTTCTTCTCCTATTAATAGATGAATCATTAGATGAATCATTTTCATCTATTTCTCCAAAAGCGGATTGGTCTGAAAAAGGCATTCTATATATTTACAAATATAAATAGTCTAAATCCCCTTATATTTCAATTGTTGAGAAAACAGGTTTATGATCAGAATATAATAATTTATCTCTACTTTTTGAATTAAAAATTTTAGGAATATTCATAGATATTTGTTTAACTTTGTCATTTGTAAGAATATAATCTATAAATAATAGAAAATTTTAATATATGTTATAGTAAGATGCCTAATAGAGAAAATGATTCATCTATTAATAGGAGAAGAAAAGGATTAAGAAGAGATTATAAAAGATATCCATCTAGAAGTACTAATATTATGAAGAGTCTTGAAAGTAAAGGGAAAAAGCTTTCAGAAAAAATAAAAAAATATGTGGAAAAGAGAAATCGTTCAAGAAATTATCGTAGAGGGACAAAAGAGAGAAGTTTAAAAGACAAAATAAAAAAATCATCATTAAAATTAATGAAAAAATTTCCTACGAATTTCAACTTACTCAAACAACTTAATATATTGGCACAATCAATTAAGGGGAGTCGCGTTTACTTTAACGGAAAAGTTGAAAATAGAATTGATAAAAATGGCCATACTTATATGGATCTTAAAGAAAGACCCACTGGTTCTCCTGAAAAACCTATGAAATGTAGATTAAGTAGTTTTTCTTGTGGGCTTAAATTTAACATGACAACTGTATCCGAATTTAATTCATTAATGGACGACTATAATGATCAAATTGATAGAAACTTTCCTGATTCAGTTGGTAAAATGAAGGCTTATTTGTTAATTACACATTGTCCCACTTCAATAGGAAGGGGAAAATATGATACAAGTCCTGTATTATACAACAATATGGCTAGTTATTGGTTAACTCATATAGAAATTATAATTGATTCAGAAATATCCGAAGATTCAAATATATATTCATATGGAATAGGAAATAGTAGAAGATATGAACCAACCGTAATGGGTCCTACAATGAGAGACTATTGTAATTTATCTTCAAGGGATAGAAATTCAAATGATCTTGGGAATTCGAACTCAACATTTGGGATTGTGTGTTTGGGCAATTTTGAATTTAGCAGAAGATACAGGAATTACGGAAGTTTAGCAAACAAATTATTTCAAAGTTTGTCTGAGCAACCCTTGCCTCAAATTTTTCTTAGAAATATAAAACCAAATGGAGAAAAATTACCAATAAAACCACTAGTTGGTTCTTGGAAAAATGATATTTATGAAGATAATAATGGAAATGAAAGAGATTTTTGTTACATCACGCGGAAAGAAGAAATGGAAAGAAAATATACATTGTCTAAACTATTTTTACCTATTAATTATGATTTCCTTCATTTCAATTGCCAGACATTTATAAAAGGATTTTTATCTATCTTGAGATGTTCTACTTCAAAAAATAAAATGACTCTGCATAATCGTGTTTCTTATTATTTTGTTCCATTTAAAGAAAAAGATAAAAATAATCTAAAATTAGATGTTGTTCAACTAAATAAAACAACGAGAGATGCTATTACAAAAATGAAAACATGGGGAGAAAACCAATGGGAAAAATGGCAAGAAAATAAAGGGAGATATGATAGAAGAGATTATGATGATGATTCGAGAAGATATGATAGAAGAGATTATGGTGATTATTCGAGAAGATATGATAGAAGAGATTATGATGATGATTCGAGAAGATATGATAGAAGAGATGATGATTCGAGAAGATATGATAGAAGAGATGATGATTCGAGAAGATATGATAGAAGAGATGGTGATTCGAGAAGATATGATAAAAGTCAAGAAAGTAATTATCAAAGGTCTAGAGAGGATGATGAATCTCGCAAATCTGATAAAAGATATGATCAAATATATGATAGAAGTCAAGAAAGTAATTATCAAAAATCTAGAGAGGATGATTACCTACAAAGAAACTTTAGCGATAATTCATTTCAAGATAGAAAAGGAAATCATAAAAAACAAAGGGATTTTGAAAGACAAATGGAAAAGAGCGAAAAAGAGTTGGAACGAGAGAGAAAATTAATGAAAAAAGAATTAGAACGCGAAAGAAAATTAATGGAAAAAGAGTTAGAACGCGAAAGGAAATTAATGGAAAGAGACTCAAATAGATATAATAAAGGTTCCTTTGGTGAAGAAGCTCGGGATATGGTCAGACAGGGGGTGGGCGATGGAGGTAGATCGGGCGATGGAGGTAGATCGGGCGATGGGGGTATGGGAACACCTAAAAGTAAAAAAAAGAGAAATTATAGTAAAGGAAAAGCAAGAAGAGAAAGAATTTCTGAAGGATATAGTCCAGCTTTCTCCATTGGTCCAAAAAAATCTAAAAATAAAGATGAACCCCCGCCCCCTCCTTCTAGTAAACCCCCCGAAATCAATGGTGTAGTGGGTCGCCCTCAACCAGGGAGCAATTTTAAACCGAACTCTCGATTTAAAAAACCTATTCAAGGGGAGGCTATGACAGTAGGAAAAACACCAAAGGACCGTATTAAAAAAATCAAAAAAGGATTTTTTCGTAGAAAAAAGAAATCCGAATCAAAGGGTTTTCCTAAAAAGAAGGGGACATTTTCTAAAATGTTTGGAAAAGATAAAGATATTCCACCACCACCACCAAGCAAACCACCTAGTTTTAATGGGAGACAGGGTCGTCCTCAACCAGGTTCGGAATCACCCATTATCAAGAATCCAAGCAAAAAGGGAACACTTTCTAGATTATTTAGCATAAATAAGGGGGGAAAATCTTCGCCAATATTAACCGGTGAAATAATGAATTCTAAAAGTAAATCTAATTTACCCAAAGGTGAAGTTATAACAAGAGATGGATCTAAATTATCATTAAGTAAATTATTCGGGAAATCTAGAAAAGGATTTACAAGCGATAAAACACAAATGACCTTCGGACCTGAAGGTAAATCAGGATCACTCAGTAAATCATTAAGTAAATTGAGATCAAAATTCCAAAAACCCGCATTTATATCTGATAATAAAACACAAATGACCTTCGGACCTGAAGGTAAATCAGGATCACTCAGTAAATCATTAAGTAAATTGAGATCAAAATTATCACTGAGTCCTTCAAAATTGAAATCAGGATCACTCGGTAAATCATTAAGTAAATTGAGATCAAAATTATCACTGAGTCCTTCAAAATTGAAATCAGGATCACTCGGTAAATCACTAAGTAAATTGAGATCAAAATTATCACTGAGTCCTTCAAAATTGAAATCAGGAACACTCAGTAAATCATTAAGTAAACTTAAACCCAAATTATCACTGAGTCCTTCAAAATTGAAATCAGGAACACTCGGTAAATCATTAAGTAAACTTAAACCCAAATTATCACTGAGTCCTTCAAAATTGAAATCAGGAACACTCAGTAAATCATTAAGTAAACTTAAACCCAAATTATCACTGAGTCCTTCAAAATTGAAATCTTTATCACCTTCAAGATTAGCAAAACCATTCAAATCTTTATCAGCTTCAACATTATCAAAACCATTGAAATCTTTATCACCTTCAAGATTAGCAAAACCATTCAAATCTTTATCAGCTTCAACATTATCAAAACCATTGAAATCTTTATCAGCTTCAACATTAGCAAAACCATTGAAATCTTTGAGAAGTATACCCGCAGGGAAGATTGCAAAACCATTGAAATCTTTATCAGCTTCAACATTAGCAAAACCATTAAAATCTTTGAGAAGTATACCCGCAGGGAAGATTTCGAGTGGAACAAATAAAATTATGGGGGGTACTGTAAAGACGCTTAAAAAAATACCTATGAAAAAGATTGCATCTACAGGTTCTTCTTTAGGAAAAGGAATAGGAAAAACTATTAGTAAAATACCTATGAAAAAGATTGCATCTACAGGTTCTTCTTTAGGAAAAGGAATAGGAAAAACTGTTAGTAAAATACCTATGAAAAAGATTGCATCTGTGGGTTCTTCTTTAGGAAAAGGAATAGGAAAAACTATTAGTAAAATACCTATGAAAAAGATTGCATCTACAGGTTCTTCTTTAGGAAAAGGAATAGGAAAAACTGTTAGTAAAATACCTATGAAAAAGA
>Ga0255777_10002801_pt1 | contig 15240 bp, 12 predicted proteins | sample 101ome_15_FD_179975 | JGI IMG/M metagenome (GOLD analysis project Ga0255777, IMG submission 179975) | Coastal salt marsh microbial communities from the Groves Creek Marsh, Skidaway Island, Georgia - 101402AT metaG (version 2) | ecosystem: Environmental > Aquatic > Marine > Intertidal zone >...
CCTCGTCGTCTAAACGGTCGTCGCGCACCCGATCGACGCGTCGTCTCCGCGAACCCCGTGCGCTCCGACGTCGTCGGCGGCGTCGTCGGCCGCTCCTCAACCGTCATCTCACCGCGCCCGTCGTCGTCGTCCGCGCTTCGACGTGTCGAGTCCTCGGTCGGTCGAATCGCTCGCGGTCGTCGTCTCGCGTATCCCACTACTCCTCGATCTACCGGTACATCGTTTAATGTATTGACTATTGAATAATAGAGCCCGGCGTGTGTGCCCGTAAGAGTGCTCGTGAAATCCAACTCAGGTTTGATCTCAGATCAACAAAAGGTTGCGCGTTAGCGAGTATTAAGTGAACATGTAACCTTTTGTTGATCTGATATCAAACCATTTATTATTACTCTCAGCGAGTACTAACGGGTGTTAGTACTAAACGGGTGATCGGGCACCGTCGGGCACCGACCACCCGTGGGGGTACTCACTCCCTGTTTCGAGAGTCACGACTCGAGAACTCGACCGGTTTTGGGTCGACAACCACCGTCCCGCGACGGTTCGTTCGTTCGTTCGACGACGATGACGACGGATGACGATGACGGGTGACGACGGGAGTGCGCGACGGACGGACGACCGACGGACGGACCAACGGATCGATCGACTCGGAGGATCGAATCGCGACCGATCGAATCGCGGGACGAACGAACGCGGGAAGGACGAACGGAACGGGTTTCTGAATTTCTGAATTTGGATTTCGCCTTTGCGAAGGCGAACCGACGGTTGGTCGACCGAGGAGAGGTCGATCGAAGTCGAAGTCCGGTTCGACGACGTCGTCGTCGGGCGAGGACGGAATCCGATCATGTGGTCGTTCGCGTTGATCGCGGCGGGGTTTTTACTGTCGACCATGCTCGCGGCGTATTTCTCCCTGCGAAGCGCGAGGCGAAGGAAATTGGCGTTGGAGGAGCGGGAGAGCCGAGAGGCGCGCGAGGCGATGCGGGAGATCATCGAGGGGAAAGAGGCGAGACACGCGGCGTGGGCGGGGAGGTGTTCGGGGATGGAGATGCCCGATGGGAAGATTTGCGTCGGTGTCGTCGTCGTGGAGGAGGAAGACGGCGGTGCGGAGGACGAGGAAGAAGACGAGGAAGACGGCGGCGACGGCGAGGCGTTGGTCGAGGTGTTCGTCGAGAAGACGTGAGCGATGCGACGCGTCGCGTTTACAGTCTTCTTTACATGTGTTGTACACTACTACTGGTACTATAGCCACCACGCTACGCGCGCGTGTAATTCTATGTACGTAATCTATTCGTTCCGTCGTCGCGTTCGCCCGCTCGCGGATCCGACGTCGGCGTTTCATCAATCGCGACGACGTCCGTCCGCGAAATCCACGTCAACGAATCGCAAATCCACCCACACCCCCGACGACCGATTCGATGTCCGCGTCACCGCGCGAGCCTCCGAAGCGGGTTTGACGCGGACATCCCGCCGCCGTTCCCGACGTCGCCCGCGTCGAAGCGCGACAACGGGTTGACGTCGCCCGCTTTCTCCTCCTCTTTAAACGCCCTGTACAACCCTCTCGCGATGGCGTTCCCGCGTCTCTGTTCCCTCACCGCCCGTTCCGACGCACGCTTCGTCTTGATCTTTTTCATTCGTCGCGTCGCGTCGTTCGCGTCGTCGTCCGCGTCTTCACCGGCGTCGCTCGTCGTCGCCCGTCGTGTCCGTCTCTGCGCGTCATCATCATCATCATCATCCTTCGCACCGACGACTTTATACGCCTTCGCCGCGGCGGACCCGATCCCCGCCCGGTCGCGCTTCACCCGCGCCTCCACCGGTTCGACCGCCCCGTCCTCTCGCGCCCCGAGCCCGCCCTCGCCCTTGTATCCGCACGCCGCGAGCAACCGCGCGCCGAGGAGCGTCATTGAGTGACGACGCGACGCCGCACCGACAACATAACATGTCGCTCCTTCCGATCCTGTGCGCCCGCGCGAGGGCGCCGAGCGCGACGGTGGAGGACGCGGAGGCGTACGCGGACGCGGTGAGAGCGTCCGGGCGCGCGCCGAGCGCGAACGAGACGATGGACGACGTCGCGACGATGGATCTTCGGTGCGTCTTGGCGCCGCGCTTGCTCGGGTTGGCGCACGCGAGAGCGGTCGCGGAAGACGGCGCGCTGGCGATGCGACGGGCGTGCGACGCGATGGAAAGGTTTTTAGAGGACGTGATGTCGTTGGAGTGCGCGCCGAAATCGGAGCGAGAGGCGATCGAGGGGGCGCTGGGACGGGACGATGAGGATGAGGGAAAAGACGCGGAGAGAAGCGGACGACGCGCGGAGGAAGCGTCGACGTCGTCCGACGCGAAACCGATGACGGGGTTTATGAGCTTGGGAGGGATGACGAGAGACGCGAGAGGGGATAAATTGAGACGGTTTAAACGGAGAAAGGAGATTAGGACGAGATTGGACGCCGTACGGACCGCCATGGCGAGATTGGACGACGACGACGACGACGACGGTTCGGATGAAGAAACGGATCGAGGAAACGACGAGGACGAACTCGCGAGAGAATACTGGACTCTCGAGATTGAATCCGCGATTTTAGACACCCTCGATGAACTTCCAACGATGCGAATGGAGCGCGAGATGCTCGAACGCCGGGATGAGATTGAGGAGACGCGTGAGATTGAAGAACGCCGACGCGCCGCCGAAGACGATCGAGTCGGACGCGCGGGCGCTCAAAACTTTACCATTGAGCGCGCCACCGCCGCGCTCAGCCTCGACGCCGCCGCGGATCACCGCTCGCGGTTCCGCGATGGGGTTTTCAAACCCTCACACATACTACCGACGATGACGGTGGAGGAATTCGGAGAGATTGAACGCAAGGAAATGCTCGAGCGGGAAATGCAATCCGCGCGTCGGGCGGCGCTCCGCGACGCGGAACGCGCCGCCAAATCCGCCGACGAGATTGAAGACGAGGAGCTCCGCGAGGCGAGAGAATGGGATGATTTCAAGGATGATAACCCTTACGGTTCCGGCAACAGTCGTCTTCGTCCGTGTAGTTAGAAGAGTATTTCCACGATTTTCAAGAGACAGACGCGCGCGCGTCAAAGTGAAAATAAAAATGAAATCATCTTTACAAAACGACGATGCTCGCGACGACGACGACGACCGTTTTTACCACGCGTTTTACGACGCCGACGCGCGCTCGTCGTCATCATCCTCGTCGTCGCGCCATCGCGCGAACAGCCGCGGCGTCGATGAGCGACAATAACGAGAAAGCGAAACCCATCGTAGCGATTGCGGGTGGAGGATTAGTCGCGTGCTCGTGCGCGTACATGCTACAAAAGACATCCCTCGTCGACGTCGTCCTCGTCGAACGCGTCGGCGTTGCGTCCGCGGCGTCGGGAAAAGCCGGTGGTTTCCTCGCGGAGAGCTGGGGAGACGGAACCCCAACGGGGGCGTTGCATAGGAGGTCGTTCGCGTTGCACGAAGAGCTCGCGGAAACGCTGGGATTGAAGACGTACAGGAAAATACCGACGTTATCCGTCGCGGGCGGGACGAACGATTTGGATGAACCCGAACGGTTGGTTTCGTGGTTGGATGGGGAGATTTCAATGTGTAGACACATGGATGGACCGGATGGGACGGCGCAGGTGACGCCGAAGGAGTTGTGCGAGAGGTTACACGAAGAGGCGTTGAAAATGGGCGCTCGATCGATTAAAGGAGAGGTGACCGGGGTGATGTTCGATGAAGATGGAACTCGGGCGACTGGGTTGGTGTATAAGGATGAGACGACGGGTGAGACGCACGAGTTGCCGGCGAAGGATGTCGTCGTCGCGATGGGACCGTGGAGCACGCGCGCGTCGGAATGGTTTGGGATTAAAGTGCCGATGACGGGGATCCGAAGCACGTCTGTGGTGTATCCGGCGTCGGACGCAGTCATGGCGGAACCGGCCGCGTTGTTTTGCGCCGAGGATGAAAACGGGTGTCACTTGGAGGTGTACCCGAGATCGTCTGGTGAAGTGTACTTGTGCGGCATTGGTGGGTCGGTGTACGTCGACGAGAAGCGGTTGCTTCCGGGCGGAGATTGCGACCGAAGCGACAAGATTGTCGCCGACCCCAGTCGTGTGGCTGCGGCGATGAAGAGTTTCGGTGGGATGTCCAACTCGATCGGTGGCGGCGGTAAAGAACCAGACGTGACGCAAGCTTGCATGAGGCCGTGCGCACCAGACGCCATGCCGATCCTTGGACCGGTGGATGGAATCTCTAACGCGTACATGGCGACGGCGCACAACTGTTGGGGTATCCTGTGGTCCCCGGTGACGGGTGAAATCATCTCGCAGTTGATCACGCGAGGGGAGACGGATATCGACATTCGACCGTTTTCGCCGACGCGGTTCATGGCGCGCGGAAGCAAAGGGCGCGGGCGCAAGATGCGAGACGAATCCGTCGGTGAACAGTGGTGATTAAAAAGAAACATTGCGTTTAATTTTACAGTACCTAAACCAAAAAAATCAAGTCGCGCGCCGCGGCGGCGGCAGCTCAAGGCAAAAATTGCCGACGTGACCGCCGCGGTAATCGTTAAGCATGCGAATTCCCGCCTTTTCAACATCTCCACCGCTCGTTCGATCGGCGAATCTCTGAACAAACTCCTCACCCGTGATTTGATCGACGTCCTCCACCTTGAAACGACGGACAATGCCCGGCTTGATGATGGACTTCCACGTCGGAAGAAGCTTGAGCTCTTCAATCATCGCCGCCGCCATCGTGCTCGCGATATAACTCGCCTCACCGATGTCGTTCGCCATGGCTAACCGAGACGCCGCGCGCTGATCGTGAATTCTCGCCGGAAGAATCCCGGGAGCGTCCAACAGGTCGAGATCCCCACCGATGCGCACCCATCTCAAATCTCTCGTCACACCCGGTCTCGGCGCGCTCGCGCACGCCGCCTTGCCCACCAGTCTATTAATCAAAGCGCTCTTCCCGACGTTCGGGTACCCCACCACCGCCGCTCTCACCGGTCTCGGAAGCAAACCCTTTGCGATTCTCTTCGCGTTGATCTCCTCGCTCACCTCCATGGCCAATTCCTTCACCTTTCGCACCCCTTTACCCGCCCGCGCGTCCGTCAGCACCACGCGCGTCTCCCCCTCCGCCTTGAGTTGACTCACCCACTGCGCCCGCTCTCGATCGCTCACCATATCCGCCCGATTCAACACGACGATTCTCAGTTTATCCCCGCACCAATCCTTGATCCCCGGGTGACTCGTCGCGTGCGGCAACCGAATGTCCCGCACTTCCAGCACCGCGTCCACGCCCTTGAGTTGATCCTTCAACAGCCGCTCCGCGCGCGCAATGTGTCCCGGGTACCACTGCACGAGCTTCACCTGCCCCGCCGACGCCACCCGTCGCGCTTCAACCGTCTCCGCGTCCTCCACTTCCCGTCTCCCGACCGCTGACGTCGAAACACCACCGCACCTTCGCGCGTGATTCACCCGTCGTCGTCCACCCGCCGCCACACGCGTCGTCGTCGTCAGCGTCGTCGTCGTCGTCCGTCGAGCCGCGAGCGACGCCGCGCGCGCCGCGCGCATGATTTTTATATCGATTCGTTTATCCCTCGTCCTCCGTCCTCCGTCGGTCGCTTCGTCGTCGTCGTCGCCCGTCGTCGAACGGGACGGTGTGCCGTCTCGGAAACGCCGACGCGCGCACTGACGTTTCCGAGACTCCGAGACTCCGAGACTCCGAGACTCGCGGATCCGCCCGTCCATCGTAGGCTTTCGAACGAACGGTTCGCGCGCGACACCTCGCGACGCGCGTCGTGCGCGTGATACCGACGCGTCGCGTCGATCCTGGACGTCGGTGGGACGACGTCGGCGTCGGTGGGACGGCGTCGGCGTCGGCGTCGGCCGAGAAATCGGCCGAGAAATCGGGTGTTGAGAGGAGGAAGCGCTTCATGGTGCCCGACGCGATGTCGTCGAGCGGTGGGGGCGAGCGGTCGGGCGGGGGCGAGCGGGGGCGTCGAGCGATGCGCGCGGTGCTGTGCGTGGTAGTCGCGTGCGCGGTGTGCGTCGTCGCGTGCGTGAGCGGTGGTGCGCCGACGGCGGCGACGAGCGCTACGCGCGCGAACGCGATGATGATGATGGGCGATTCGGGCGCCGCGGTCGGGGGACGACGGGCGCTGCGGTCGATCGGATCGCACGCTGGGGCGTCGACGCCGGTGCATAGAAAACATTTAAGCACGGGGATTTCCAAGGAATTGGTCGATCGCGTCGCCAAGGATGGGTCGGTGATCGTGACGTGGGCCAACTCGCACTATTACGATTTCGCCATCAACTGGGTGATGCACTTGGAAGCGGCGGGAGCGACGAATTACCTCGTCGGTGCGATGGACGAGGACATGTACACGCGGTTACGAAAGGTGGGAGTGAACACGTGGTTGATGGGATCGCAAGGGATCGATTCGGCGGCGGTGAAGAAGGATTTCGGGTGGGGGTCGAAGAATTTCCACAAGATGGGACGGGATAAGATTCGGTTGATTCACGACTTTACCAAGACGGGCGTGGACGTGTTGATTTCGGACATCGACGTGACGTGGTTGAGGAACCCGATTCCATTCTTTAGAAGGTATCCGCAGGCGGACATTTTGGTGAGCACGGATAATTTGAAGAATGACACGCACGCCAGAGAGGAGCAAGCGCAACACAGATTTGGCGATGAAGGTTTGGAGTACAACGCGTGCGGTGGCACTGCAAACATTGGAATGATGTGGTTCCGATCGACAGAGGGTAGTCAAGAGATTACCCGCGAGTGGGTGGATAATCTGGAGAAGGATGACAAGTTGTGGGATCAAGCCGAGTTTAACAACCTCATGAAGCGAGGCGGGTGCTCGGAGAGCGATGGGAGCGGCGTGTGGAGCATGTACGATGGCAAGATCAAACTCGGTGTCCTACCCGTCGCGCTCTTCAACAATGGCCACACGTACTTTGCGCAGCGTCTTCCCGAGCTCCTCGAGTTGAATCCGTACGCCATGCACGCGACATTTCAGTACGAAGGCACTCCGGGCAAGAGGAACCGCATGCGCGAGTCAAACCAGTGGCTCGGCGATCGCGACGTGCCAGAATACTTTGACGTCAAGTTTATGTCGTACACGCCGCGCGTTCTGAAGGATGTCGATGTGAAGGAGTTTGAAAAACTTGGGCATCCTCACCCTGAGAACACGCCATCTCTCCAGGAGGGCGACGAAATCATTCGCGAGCACATGCGAATGGTCCAACACCAGGCCGCGCAGCTCTACGAGGCTGCGGCGATCGCGAAAAAGTTGGGACGAGTGCTCATTCTCCCACCCTTCTTTTGCGGACTCGATCGCGCGTGGTTCCCTCACCGCGGCCGATTCCCTGGGTCGTTGATGCGCTTGCCGTTCATCTGTCCTGCCGATCACGTCTTGGCGATGGAGAGTTACGGGGCCGACTTCATGAAGGAGTACAGAGAGTTCTCCTTCCTTGGTAACCCGCACTTACCGGAAGACAGCGTCGTGCCGGAGAACGTCCGCCGCGTGAGCGTCGCGCCGAGTGTGTCCTTTTCCAAAACGGTGGAAATTCCGGAAGAGTACGCCATGTGCTACGAGAAGCGCGACAAGGATGGAAAGATTATTGACTCGAACGGTGACGCGTGCGTTCCAGCGAGAAACAGCGTCTTCCGCAAGGCTAGTAGTGTCAAACTCGCGAAGCCGGCGGAAACGTTGGACGAGTTGGTCCAGGATCTTTCCACGGCGGACAACGTAAAGTTTTTGCACTTTGACACGGTTATTGGCGTCACGACTTCATCTCAGTCAAAGACGACAAAGCAAATCAGGTTGGGGATCTGGTGCTGCCGCATCGGCAATCACGAGTTCTACAAACTCGACAACGTCACTCTCTTTGAGTCTGGAACCGTGGATGCGGACACTTTTGGATCGACGAATGAAACCAGACTCGCGCTTCCGGCTGCTGAGGACGCGCTCTCCGAGAGTACGTCGACCATTACGGTGCGCAACATTACCATCACGGACGTCACCATCGAAGAGATGAATAAATCGACCAATGAAACCAACGTGATGGAATCGCAACCTACTAGAGTGGAGTCGACGCCGACCAACGAGGCTGAAAGGGAGGGTGAAAGGGAAATGATGATGAGTGCGTCGGAAAAATTAGCCGCCGCTGGAATGACCGAAAAGCACGCGAGAAGCATAGAAGCTGGTTTGGCGAAGTTCTTTGCCGGTGATTTGGATAAAATTAAAGCTGCCTCAGATCTTATAGCCGCTGCGCACGCAGAGATTGAGGAACCATAGAGAGTCTGATACATTTTAATTTGAATGCGAACATGCACGCTATCTGTAATGTTACACTATGGCGAAAATGAGAGTCGAAGTCTCATCGACGCCTTTTTCAATTTTTTATCATTCACCATGAGGAGTCCCTCCGATTGTCCCTCCATGAGATCAATCATGCGTTTCGTCAAATTTTCTGCAAACTCTGACTCGAGAACACCGCGAAGGTATAGATTCTTACCGCCGAAGCTCACGCTCGGTTGCTCGAGCAAATCTGGATGCGCCGCGACAATTGACGCCATGAATTCCTCTAAAGTCACATCGATCGATACGCTGTGTGCCACGCCTGGTGAGCATACCGGACAAGAACTGTCGCGCTCGTATTCAGCTGTGTGTGAGTACACACCGTCTGTGCCAATGTACATCATGTAGTTGCGCATGCCATCTGCGCACATTGTCGCCAGCTTGAGCGTTTCGATGACGCAAGCGGCCGCGATGATGGCGTTGGTGCTAGGAATGGCTGGAATGATGTTTTTCGTCACCCCTTGTGTGTGCGAATACGTCACGCCAGGGATTCCAAATGTTTCAGCTCGTTTCAGTGCTTTTTTGTACACCCAAGTCATGTGCTCAACTTTGTCCGGATCAAACGTCTCCCCGTATCTCTCGGCGGGCCATTGTATTAATTTCGCGTATTCTATGCAGTGTGCCGCGTTACGCGGCGTCTCTGCCAGCGTACACAACGGAAATGTTGTCTGCGGCGGGAAAAGCCACATGGTACAGTTGAAGCACGGCGTCATTCCGGGCAATATCACCCTTGCGTGACCCTTGAAGCCTTCTGTACCGCCGTCCACCATCGGTTTAATGCTCGACGGCACGACGTTTCCTTCGTAATCGTACATTAAAAATGAGCAGCAGACGGAATTAATGTATGCCCTTGCCTCGAGCGAATCCAGCCCCAGCGCTATGATGTCAAACTGCCTATACCACTCATCCGGTTGATCCTCTATGCGTCCGTGGTGTGCTTGCACCGCGCAGTCACTTACGCGCTCTTGAATCCTTTTCGCCGCCGTCTCCGCTTTACTCGCCCCGACGTCCTCGGCGCGGAACAAAAACTGTCTATTCAAGTTTGTGACGTCTATGGTATCCATATCTATGACGTCTAGCTTGGCGAACCCACTCAACGCTGCGGCGTAAGATACAAACCAAATGCAAAGCTCATAACTGTCAGTCGACACGCGTTCACTTCAACTAGCCCGCCCTCTCACGCGTTTCTCGCCCGTCGCGTCGCATCGTAAAAGTCATCGCGTCGCGCACGCACCCAACCCTTTTAACAGTTCGCACCCGAGACCACCGGCGCCGACGACGAGCACGCGGATGTAGTCGCGAAGAATGCTCACGGTGTCATCACCCGGAACGAACCCGGGTCCAACGAATCGTCCGTTTCGACGCAGCAGGGCGTCGAGCGAGCGCCAGCGCGCGCGATGATCGTCCACATCGAGGCGCGAGAGCGCCTCGTCGGGCACTTCGACGACGGCGGCGTTCGATGTCATGGTGACTGCGAACTCGCGCGCGGGTGATTAGTGAGGTTCGTTGGTTTTTGTACGCGTTTCTTCGTTTCTTGTTACATTTCGTGCGTTGGCTAGAATACAATGAAAGAATTAAGAATATATCATCGTGGTCGTCGTTCGTTGATCAAGCAATTACCGCGCCGGCGTCGCGCTCCAGACACCGTCGTCTCGAAGCGTAAACTCCACCGTCGCTTCGGCCAAATGCGGCGCAAAGACGACACTTAATCGACGACCGACGACGTCTTCGTCAGCGTCGTCGAGACCTCGATTCGAACGCTTGGCGTATCGAGTGAGAAATAATCGAGTGTTGACGCAGTTGCCCCACATGACGCCGAGCGCCGGGAGCACTCTTCTACCACTACTGATGGCTTCTCCCAACGCACGAGAAGCGACGTCGGCGTCTCCCGCAAAGCCATCCCCACGCATCGAATCCACCACGTGATTCGTCACCACCACCGCTAAATCGTGCAACGTGGCGTATTCCTTTAATAACATTGTCATCTTGTGCAGTAAACCGGCTCGTTTCACCGCGTACGCCCATCCATTATCCTTTCCAGCGCCGCTCGCGCTCGCGCCGCCGCTCCCCGCTTGCCCGCCTTCTCCTCCATAACCTTCATCCTCATCACCGTCCCTAAACGGCGCCGCGACGCTATCAATCACAATCATCCTCACCGGCGCTCGCGGATCGGCGGGATACCGCAACACCGCACTCAAATCTACCAAGGTTTCCCACAACGCCCGAGCGTCTCCCAACGCCTTCACAATGTACACCCTCTCCAAACTCCCCGTCGCCGCCTCCTCCGAACCGAACGCCTCGACGAACCGCTTCGATCTCGCTATCCGACGCATCACTGCCGTCGGCGGTTTACCCCCATCCGTCTGCACGTACACCACCGAGCACTCTCGCAGGTCAATCTGCGCGCTCAGGCACAACTGCGCGCACAGTTGCGTCTTGGCGCTTCCCGCCTCTCCCACGAGTTCGGTGATTTGTTTCGTCCGCACCCCGCCTCGCAGCGCGTCGTCGACGACGTCGCACCGCGTTCGCACGATGGAACACGTCGCTTCGTTCGCCGTGTGCATCGCGCGTCGGTGTGTGACATCTTTTCGAACCGACAACAGACAGCTGTGTTTGAATGAAATTCAGTGCACAAAGCGTCGTCACTGTTGGACGCCGACGCAGTCGCGATGCGAACGCCCGTGAACGTCATCACCGGCGTCCTCGGCGCCGGGAAGACGACGTTCATCACGTCTCTGCTTTCAAACGCGAAACCCGCGGATGAAACCTGGGCAGTCGTCGTGAATGATTTCGGTGCGCTCGGAATCGATGGTGCGCTCTTTGACGACGCCGTCGGCGGTACGAGTGGCGGCGCGAAGGGTGGCGCGAGTGATGATAAAATCATCGTGCGTCAAGTGAGCGGTGGATGCGCGTGTTGCGCGACGGCGGCGCCGTTTACGCTCGCCGTGGCGCAGGTTTTGAGAAGGTACAAACCGCACAGAGTGCTCGTCGAACCGAGCGGAATGGGCGACGCCGGACGCGTCATCGACGCGTTGCGATCGGAACACCTCGCGCAGAGCGTGGATGTTCGGGCGACGATTGCGGTGGTGGATGTGCGGGAATTTCGCAGCGGTGGGCAAGGAGGTGGGGTGCGCATGGGGGAGTTGTGGAGGAAACAGTGCGAATGCGCCGACGCGCTCGTCGGCTCGTTTGGCGACCGCGCGCAAGAGGACAATTCCGACGACGCGATCGAGGGGTTCAAGGAGTTTGGACGATCGTTTTGGCCGAAAAAAGCGGAGGTTTTCGTGATTTCAGAGCGGTTTCCGGACGGAACGGTGGATGCGGACGTACTCGATGTGGAGTGCGGGTGGACGGGGAGAGACATGGCTGCGGACGCGAATGCCGACGTCCAAACGTCGACGAGCGCCGGACCCTTTGTCATGAAACCCGTGCTCACGCCGAACGGCAACCCGTGGATGGTGAAAACGACGACGGATGCATTCGCGTCGTGCGGGTACGCTTTTCACGTCGACGACGTTTTCGTCCGGCCGTTACTCAAGGCTTTTTTCGATGAATTTCTCCTCGCGCGCGCCGACGTGATTCGCTTCAAAGGCATCTTCAGACTCGGTGCTGATTGGGTCCGCCCCGATATCGTGGAATCCAACCCCGGCGGTGATGGTAATTCCTCCTCACCCGCGTCCCGCGTCATCAAGTTTACATCCGTCGCGTACAGAAGAGACAGCCGTTTCGAACTCATTCGACAGAGAGGCGTCGACGTAGACGCCGACGAGGACGAATCGGCTTTTTGGCGCGACGTCGCGAACCGACTCGTCGCCGCTCGCAAACCCCCTCGCGGCGGGACATCCACCGGGTGACTCGACGGGGCGTCATCGCGTCCACCGTCGAATCTCTTCAATCAATTAGAGTAGTAGCGGTAGTTCAATGTTGTCATAGCCAAACGCGCACCAGCGACTGAAAAAGCGCAAGTCACTCAACGTCACTCGTCGTCGCTCCGACCGAACGACTGACGTTCCACAAACACGTAAACGTCGTCGTCAGTGCGTGTCGCCATCGATACGTGTCGTCATAGATACGAGACATTCGTGCGAACACGAACGAACGCACGAACGCACACTGATGACGTCAGTCGACGTAGACATGCGTGACAACACCGACACGCCACCGCCGACGACGCGTCACGCCGCCGACGCCGACGCGAGTTCGCTGTCGAACATACTGAAAACCCACGGGACGTGTCCGATATGCCTGTCGTTGTTCGTGAATCCGCACTGCGTGGCGGCGTGCGGACACACGTTTTGTCACGCGTGCGCGACGGCGGCGTTGGACGCTTCCGCTTTGGCGGAAGACGGATCGACGCGCGCCGCGCGGTGTCCGACGTGTTCGATGGGGTTCACGTCGAATCAGCTAGTCCCAAACGCGGCGGTGCAGGCCATGGTGGAAGAGATGCGCCGCGCTCGGGAGACGGATGCCGAATTGAGGAGCGCGAGAGAAAAAGCGAGCGCGCCGACGAGCCTGGACGCGTTGACTCCGTTGGTGAAACATTTGGGTGAGAGACACCGAGAGATGGTTTTGGAGTCGCGGGCGGCGTCGAGAGAGGTTTTGAAGGAGTTTTTGTTGGAGAGCAGGGATAGGAAACGAGAGAGCGCGGCGGCGTTGGAGCGAGAGCTGAGGTGTTTGGACGCGGATATCGACGCGGTGAAGAGGGAAATTCGAGCGTTGGGGGGGGAGGAATCCCCGAGTCGCGATGCGGAGACGAAGAAGAAGAGCCAAGGAGAGACACGAGATAAAGGAATGATTGCGCACGCAATGCAGGCGTTGGGGTTGACGTCGGAGACGAGCGCGGCGTCGACGTCTCAGGTTGTCACTGACGCGGCGAAACGACGAAGAGTGCTGCAGCAATTCAACGAACTTCAGACGTGGTACTCAAACAGACGATGCGCGAGAGGTGGCGGTACCAATGAAGACGGAGAGTCTAATCACAACTCGGATGCCATGGAAGATTTTTCCGCGCTCATCGACACCTTTAAGCGGTATTCACAGATGACGGTTGCGGCTGAGATAAGCGACGGCGACCCGGCAAATCCGAGCACGATTGTGAGCAGCATCGAGTTTGACTCGACACAAGAAAACTTTGCCACGGCTGGAGTCTCCAAGCGCATTCAGTTCTACAACCTCGGCGACGTCTTAAACGGCTCGCAACACGCCAGAGATGAAATCACGGCGTCGTCAAAGATTTCTTGTTTGTCTTATAACAAGTTTGTCAACGAGCACATCGCGGCGAGCGATTACGAAGGCGTAGTTTCAATTTGGGACGTCGAACGAAAGAGCGTCGTTATCGAGTTTGAAGAGCACGAAAAACGCATTTGGACGGTGGATTACTGCAAATCAGACCCGCGTCTGCTCGTGAGCGGTTCGGATGACGGTTTGGTGAAAATTTGGAACACAGACCAGCCCGGGAGCGTGCACGAGATTGACATGCGAGCCAACGTGTGCTGCGCGCAGTACTCTCCCGAGAGCGCGCACTCCATCGCCGTCGGATGCGTCGATCAAAAGGTTTACCTCTTTGATTTGCGGCGGATCAACGAACCGCTTCAGGTATTGAGCGGTCACGAAAAAGCGGTGAGTTACGTCAAGTTTCTCAACGCCAACGAGCTCGCGAGCGCTTCGACGGATAACGCCATCAACGTGTGGAACGCGCAAAAAGGCGAGCTCTCCTGCGCCCTCAAAGGGCACGTCAACGAAAGAAACTTTGTCGGTCTCACCGTTTCCAACGACCACATCGCGTGCGGGAGCGAAACCAACGAGGTTTACATCTACCGCAAGGATCTTCCTTTACCGATCGCGTCGGTCGACTTTTCAAAAGAGCAAAGCGACGCTCGCAGATTCATCAGCGCGTGCACGTGGCGAAACGACGACTCCACGCTCATCGCCGCCAACTCGGCTGGGATCATCAAGGTTTTACGCGCCCCCTGAGAGCGCGAACCTGAGGCTCGATCGTCGTATCTGGTGTTACAAAATTTGGTTCATTCGTCGCGTAGCGAGTAGTACAACAGTTGTGAAAGTACAGTACAGCGCAGTAGTAGTAGTAGTAGTTGGCGTGCGGAAGAGAGCGCGGGTACGACAAAGGCTGTAGGCGGTTAGACAGAGTCAGACCGCGTTACGCGTGCGCGTGCGCGTTACGATACACCGTAAACGCTTCTTTATCCACAGTAATCTTCGATCCCGGTTTTACCTTGATCTTCTTACCCTTTCCAATCTTTTGACCGTCAATAACGGCTCGTCCTTGCAACGACTGGACGACCAACGCGTCTCCGCGTCCGCTCTGCTCAAAGCGCAACTTTTCACCTTCAAACTCCAAATCGCCCTCGCGCGTCGTCATCAGCGCCGACACGTCGATCGGAACCGTCAGGCACGTCACGGATTTCCCACCTTTGAGCACTTTTCCGTCGTCATCGTTTCGTTTACCAGAGCATCCTTCGTAATCCAACGACCAATTCGTCGACGCGACGATTGTCGTCGCGCGTCGACGCGGATGCTGATTCTTGACGCGCAATGACGTCGAAACGCGCGTCGCGCACGGCCCGGCGGCGGTGAGAGAGAACATGATCGAGTGGTACGTTTTTTTATTCCTCGGCGCGTTCGCGCGTCGTCCGTCGTTCGCGGTCGCGGTCGCGCGCGCGGTCGGTTGTGTCGGCACTGCGTCGTAATTGCGCTCTTTTTCGACACCGGGCTGAGTCAGCACGTCACGCCCGCCCGCCCGTCGGTACCGAACCGAACCGAACCGAACCGGGTCGTCGGTTTTTCCCCGGTGCTCGGTGCCCGTGGTGAGTGATGTGCGTGTGATGTTGAAATTAAATTGCAAACGCTACTCGGCGAGTGGGTC
>Ga0255777_10002814_pt1 | contig 15193 bp, 8 predicted proteins | sample 101ome_15_FD_179975 | JGI IMG/M metagenome (GOLD analysis project Ga0255777, IMG submission 179975) | Coastal salt marsh microbial communities from the Groves Creek Marsh, Skidaway Island, Georgia - 101402AT metaG (version 2) | ecosystem: Environmental > Aquatic > Marine > Intertidal zone > Salt...
CGATACATCCATCCACCCATCCGCGCCCGACCTCCACCGGGACGGACGACGCGCGCTGAATCGATCGAATCTCGCGAAAACGGGCCCGAAGACGTCGGTTTAAATCGTATCACACCGTCTTAAAAAACTTAGAATACGGTGTATGTTTCAACCTAGGGTATCGGGAATAAAAACATCCGTGATGAATCTTTTCTGTCCTCCTTTGAACGCGTTCGATTCGATTCAATCGGTTTGGGTGGGTGGATGACGAGTCATGACTCTTGGAAATGCCCTTTCAGGTGAGATCTGCGAGACGCAAAACGTGGACGAGAGGGGACGGACGACTCCACCGGTGTGGAGGAGGACGAACGATGATGATTTCGAGGGCTGTGGAGGGGTGGGTCGAACGCGCCCGCGCCCGGCGACATTCCGCGCCGCGTCCGCACCGACCGACACACACGAACACGGAAGCCATGTCCACCGTCCTCGCGCGCGTCACCGTGACCGCCTCCGCCGCCAAGGCGCCGGTCGCCAAGACCAACACCGCGGCCAAGACGGTCGCCCCGCAGCGCGCCTCGATCGGCGCCCGCGCCGTGGCGTTCGCCAAGACCAACGTCCCGGCCGCGGTCGCCCTCGTCAACGCCGTCGCGGCGTCCCCGGCGCACGCCGAGGCGGGTAAATTGTTCGATTTCGATCTCACCCTTCCCATCATCGCCACCGAGTTCCTGTTGTTGATGACGATTCTCGACAAGACGGTGTTCGGTCCGGTGGGCAAGGCGCTCGACGATCGCGACGAGCTCATCCGCTCGCAGCTCGCGGCGGTCGGGGATAACTCTTCCGAGGTCGAGTCTCTCATCGTAAGTGTGCCTCGAGCGTGATTTATTTTTTTCGTTTCGTTTTCTTTTTTGCGCGCGTTCGCGTTCGCGTCGTCGGCGTCGGCGTCGTCGGCGTCGACGCGGGGCGTCGAGATCCCGTCGGGATTGGGGTTTGGGTTATCCGCGCGCGCGCCCGGTGGTGCGCCTTTGGATTTGGTTCGATTTGTGTTGTACTGTTTACCCATACGTATACATACGTTTGGGTCATTCGAAAAATTGAACGGCTCGACTGACCAAACGCGCGCGTCCTTCGCGAACGAAACGACAGGCTCAAAAGGAAAAGATTATCGCCGATGCCCGCGCTGAAGTCGCGCAAGAAGTCGCGGCGATGAAGTCTAAGATGGACGCTGACGTTGCGGCGGCGGCTGAAAAGGCCAAGGCGGAAGTTGATGCGCAAATCGCCTCTGCGATGACGACGCTCGACGCGGCTAAGAAGGACTCCATGTCCCAAGTCGACGCCCAAGCGTCCGCCATTGCGGATCAAATCATCGCCAAGGTTGTGAACGTTTAAAATCGTGAGCACGCTTACGCAAACGTAATATTCATGCGCGCGATGCGAAGGCTCGCGTCGATGCGTATCGCTTATTATTCACGTTTTTTAGACTTTCACGTATAGTCTCGGCGCGCCCCAAACAAAGGGCGGAACGTCGACGCTTACCTCTTAGCATACGCTTAGCCTTCAATTCCTTGAATCATTGTAACGGACTTTGTGTTCAAACTAACTTATTCCTTGACTTGTTCTACTCGTGTACAATTTTGCTATTTAAAATGCTACTCTAAGTCTGCGGTGGGTGGGTAGTCAAAGGGCGGCGGCCTAGTCTGCGTTTTTGCGCCTCTTGGAGGACGCGCTAGGTGGAGAGGCGTTACCCGCGCGCTTACGCGCGGATACGTCGTCTCCGCAACACTCAACCAAGGCGTGGTAAACGCGAGGTGGCATGCCGGCGAAGGCTTGGCGAAGAAGCGCTCGAGCTATCACGGCGCTGGCGCCGCTCGACGCGCGAGCATCCGCGCTGGCGGCGACGACGGCGTCGAGCGCGTCACCCGTCGTGACGATTTTGGCGTAATTTTCGGATTTGAGCGAGGATTGAATCCTAGAGTCGGCTTCCGAAGGTGTGACGTGCGTCTTAGACGTCTGTATAGCTCGAAGTGAGCACAGGTGGGCGGCAATCAAAGGAACGGAGAGCGTCCTGTTCGCCTTTGCTCCGCCTTCTCTCGCGCACGCCGACGCGATGGCGAGCAGTCGCGCGGCGCCACCGCAAGCGGGCGCGTTGAGAAGAGACGAGACAAAGCTTGAACCACCACTTGCAAATGCGTTTGCGCACCATAAAGCCGTCGCTTCGAAAGCCTCTTCGCCTGCGCGTCGAGAAACGCGCGTCGAGATGTCGTCGGCGCGCGCGGCGGCCCAAGACGCGAGAAACGTGACGGCTTCGGCGACAGAGCTAGCAGTCTCGCCACCGCGCGTTCGGGCGTATTGGCCACTGCCTTCGGATGTGATGATGACGTTGAACATGTCGTCTAGCAACGCGGTGTCGTCCGCGGTCGACAGTCTATCGACTGTACGACACAGCTCTGCGATTTCGACGGGGTCGCCCACCTCTGCGATTCTGCGCTGCAGCCTGGAAGCCACCTCGCGATGTAACCGAAGGTAGGGACCGATGGCGGCGCGCTTCGCGGTGTTGCTGGCGTTTGAGTCATCGCGTCTAAGCATCGCATCTCGAATCACTTGCAGGGCGGAGAGATAATCCGCGGCGGTTCCAGTCGGTCCCAGGTAAATGGAACCCTTGTGACGAATCAACGTCACGAGCGACTCTGCCGCCAGTCGCGCCGTGGCTGCGCGGAGCGATGCGCCGTCACCAGATCGAATGCTCATTTTATCGGAAGAGCACGCAGATTGCACCACAGAAGCGAGCCATGGGATGATACCTCCTCCCTCGACGAGGACGCGCGCCGTGTGTATGACTCGGCATCCGCGCGCGACAACGTCGAGCATTGCAAATCTAACGAACGGGTCAGCGAGCGTCGTGCTGTAGTGACTCATAATGACTTCCATGGCGAACGTCTTACGGAATATCGTGGCGTCAACGTCATCCTTGAGCGAGGCTCGAAGAAGGCGAAGGATCCACAAACGATAGTGTCGCGCCTCAACGTCTCCGCTGTTGAGCATGGGCAGGAACATGGGCAACCCGTCCAAATCAAGAGATGCGCGCTTATTCATTTGCCTCTGAAGCGGAAGGAACGTGTCCTCTTCTGGGTAGAGACATGATAGCATGCATTCCGCCGCCAAGATGGCAGTCGGCGCGGGCCAGCGTACCAACGGAGTAGTCACGGCGTTGCGCATCACGGTGAGACACGACAACACCTGGATGCGCTCCCTGAATGAACTCAACGGGTCATTAATTTGTTCTTCAATCGTCGCCATGACTGCGTAAGCGATGCGCCGCATGTTTTCGCATTCAGATGATAGAGCAGAACACGCCATCGACGCCAGTCCCCAGGCGACAGCTTCTCGAGGCTCCATTGCGTTCGTTCGTAAAGCATGCAACGTAAATGGCAACATCCAAGATGGGTCGTAGCCGAATGGTGCATACTCGTTGCTTTCATCAGCTAACGATGCGGCGGAGTCATCCATCGGAACAGTGTGAGAAATCGGAAAGCGCGCAGCCGTCGCCGCTGCTCTACGGCAGTCGGGCGGCGCCCCTTCACGGATGGCTGAAGCGACGAGAGCCGACGAAGCGTCAGAGTACAACAAGTCATCGATGTCGTAGTGTTCGTCTGTGTTTCGACGGACACCGATGGTTGACCTGACGAAATGGGTCACGGACTCACCCCACAGATAGCCGATAGAGCGCAACGCACCACCGCCGGTGCTCGCATCTAGGTCGAGCAGCATCGCGTGTGCGATGCGATCAGTCTCACTAAGCGTCGCTCCATATCCCGACGCGATCGGTATCAGTAAATCGACTCGTTCTGCTCGCCATTGGCGAGCGTTCGTCTCGTCGTTTTCACCATTTGCGCTCTGCAGCTTCCAGAAGATGCGCAAAACACGCAACAATTCAAGTTTGAGAGCGGCGGCGTTCGATTTCTCCTCGCGCTTCACCGGAGAAGAGGGATCACTCACCACATCAAGTATCGACTTCACCATGGCTGGCATGTCTGACACGTTCGATGGTAATTTTCCCTCGCCCTCTGCGTTCACATCTGTCAAAACTTGTCCAAAGAGCGGATGTTGCGAGAGTTGCGTCACGACGGATTCCGCTAAAGATTGCATTTCGAAGCGGCTCGACTGCATGGTGTTCAAGACGACACCGATGCGACCGAGAACACTGAGACGGCGATGGGCTCTGAAACGGTGCTTGATTGAATGCTTTGTAAACATTTTGAAAGCTTTCACCAGTTTGTTGACGTGCGTTGACGAATGCACTGCATTCTCAGACTGCGACTCGAGGGATTCGAGAACTCGAGTGAGCGCATCCGCGAGGGACTTCTCAACGTTGGTATCCCTCTTCACCGAACCAGTGTCTGGGGGAGTGAGCCTCGCGAGTGAATGGAGAAGGGCCGCCATGAGGGCCAATTTCTCCGACGTCGACTCGCTCTCGGCAAAGAGTTCGGTGGCCGTGCGAACCCACGTCATGTGATGCGATGCCGGCAAACTCATCCATCCGTCGTCAGGCAGCATTGTGCTCATAAAATCTTTGTACTCGTCCGATTTGTGGTCAAATGGGCACATTTTGACGCACGCGATAAGTGTATCTGACGCGTCTTCTGATGGCGCCGAGTTGCCCGACGCAATGGCAAAGAAGTCCTCCAAAAGTACATCTCTGTAAGCCTTCGCAAAATCTTCCGCAGATGAAGTCATCCCAAGCATAACGTTCCATCGCATCGCATACTTGCTAATCGGCATCAAATTGACGTACTCTTTGCGGGACAATGTTCTCGATTGTACCTTCGTAAGAAAGTACAGCGCCAGCGCGTCGGAATGAGCGACGTAAGAGGATGCCAGTCGAACGTGATGCGTCGAATCAGAGTTCTGAAGTACGTGTTCAATCACGTCGATAGACTCTGGTATAGATGCAAAATCTGGCGCAATGCCCGATAAAGTCTCACTCCGCCTTCGCGCGCGGAGTGCTTCTAGTGCGTTGGAAGCGACATCACAGGCGTGCGAGACGACTTGCTTTTCCAACGATGGATCAAGTGCAGTCTTCGTGACGAATCGGACCGCCTCGAAACATGCAGCCACACTCGATTCGGGCGTGTCAATGATGGCGGCTGCAATTTTGACGCCGACGTCATTCGCCGACTTTTCCACACACGTGCGAAGGAGAGACATTTTCTCATCGTTTGCGGCGAAAGCGAGGAGGGTAACATCCGTTGAGTTGGATGGTGCCCGAGACTTGAGCAAAGTCTTGGTGACTTGGACAGTGTGCTCAATGTACGGCTTGTGTAATTCAACATACGTTCCTGATAACGATATGTCGAGCATAACCAGTTTCGATATATCATCGTTCGAGTCATCGCTCAGTAGACCAAACAACGCGTTGCGCCCAAACAGAGCGCTTCGAATGTGCTCGAGAGATTGCTTTTCCTGAAAAAAGGCACGCTTGAATGCGATGCATGCGATGTCGAGAAGCTTTGACACGCAGGCCTCATTACCTCTGGCGCGATTCCATTTTGCCCAAAACACGAGAGAACGCGTGGTCCTAAGAAAATCCCGACTGAGACACGTAGAGACGACACGTGCGCACAATTCGCGCGCGGGCGCCGCTTCCGTAACTTTGTCCCCCAACGCGGGGTTCTTCCCCGAAGAACAAGAAGCAATGATAGTTGCCGCGTCCAAGTGCGCAAAGAGTGTCGCCCTGAGCGTGTTATTTGCGTCTTCCACATCGGACGTTCCGTACATGATGCTCGCCGCTAATCCTGGCGTCATCAACGACGCCACGGTGCTGTGACCACACGCCGCAAACAACACCAAACCGCGTTCCTCAGCCGTCAACGCCGATAAGTTCTCGATTGCTGCGACGAGCTGAGTTGGCGACCAAGACAGAGGTGATGATTCGCTCGTCGCTTCGTCTTGTTCGTCGCTCGCCGAGCGCTCGTCGACGCACCGACGCAAAAATAAAATGAGAGAGTCCAAAGCGGGATACGTTCCGCGATCAAAGCTTAGCCCGGAAACGTCCAAGGATTTCAGCGCGTGATGCGCGGAAAACCATGGATCGATACTCGTTGGAACTAAACACATCAAAACGGACGCGACATACGTGCTGACAGCGAGCTTGAACTCCCGGGAACGTTTCTCGCTCTTGAGTACTTTGGTGACGCTTTCACTCGCGTGCGCAGCCAACGCACTCACTGAGAGTGAAGCAGCTTCGATTTGTTCATCGGACGTGTCCGAGAGCGCGAAAACATCTTGTCTCTCTTGAAGAGTCTCTCGAACGTGCGCTTGAACCGCTGACTCATGTCTAAATCTTCTGCGAGCGCCGCCAGTGATTGCTTCTGCTAAGAATTCCGTACAAGACATCAACACGTCCTTGGAGTGCTCGTAGCCATCCGCTTTCGATGATATCAGCTTATCAATCCATACGTCTGCTTCGCTCAATCTACCGTCCAACGCACCAGAGCTTATCAAATAATGTTTCGCCAGTCGTCTCGCCGAGGCTCGCGCATCGGATGACGTCGCAAACATGACGACGCGAAGAACTGACAAAAGATGGCCTTGATTGACAACGCCATCTTGTCCAGAACTCACTTTGACGTCCACTTCGTCGGTTTGTTCTGATAATCCCCGCGATACGCACAGTAGATTGATCACCGCTGACAACTCTGCCGACGGAAGACTCGTCGGATCGCTCGCAGGCAACAACTTGCTGACGTCAATTTTGGCGTCGATCAACGTCTCTGGAGCGACTTGTGTTTGAAGAGCAATGGTGTTCAATGCGTGACATCGCATGATTGACGCCGTCGTCTGATCCTTTTGACCCGTAGCTTTGCTACTCGTATACGTCGTCATGATTGTCTGGACTTCTGGTAAGAATGATGTGGCGCTCAATCGCGCGTACGAGGCCAACTCCTCCAATTTCCAGACTCGATCGCTTTGCTTTCTTCTTCCTTCCAGAATGTTCGCGTCGAGGTGCGACATCCTCGCCTGTATAGCCCTCGTGATGTTGAACAATAGACAGAGAGACGCATGGCGAATCATCGGCGACGCGTGCGACAGACCCTTTGACAGCGTCTGCTTCGTCACGCCGGGAGGGATCACCACCCTGACGAATTCAGCCCCTTCGCTTTCGCCAACCGTCTTTGAAGCGTCGAATCGTGAGGCAGCCAAAGATGATGCCGCGTCGCGGCCGGCAGCTCTAGATATGCGACCGAGCAGACTAACACTATTAAGCCAATGTGCCGATAATCGAGGCTCAAGCGCGTACTTTGCAACGGGGAGATACATGGTGGCCAAGACTGGATGCGTCTCGCACGCAGTGAGCACAATGTTGAGATGCGCCTCGCATTCGATCGGACGGAGCTTGTGTAACAATTTGATGATGGATGTGCACTTTTTCGAAGACCCGCTCGCGCTTTCTGGGGCGAGACCATGGGCTGGATTCGTAAATAGTTGACACAATATGCGCGTCGCCAGACTCGCCGCGCCGCCGGCAACTGTTTCGTCGTCGTCGCTTTGTCCAGAAATAGTCGCAAGCTGTTCGAGCACGACGTCACCGAAAAATGCCGCTCGTAATCTAGCGGGCACATCACCGTCATCACCCATAACGTCGTCCTGTATCGTTCGAAGAATGCGCATCTGCATTTCGGACTCATCTCCGCTAGAAAATCTAGCGACGTTGCCAAACAATACTCGCTGCGCTAAAACCGGTCGCAACAGAGTGCGATCCTTCACTGTGAAAAACGCTAAGACAAACTCACAAAACGCCCGCCGCGTCGAGCCAGCGAGAACGTCTTTCGCCTCCTTCTTTCGCCCGCTTCCTCCATCTCGCGGCGGCGTCGCAATCTTTGGCAGCGACGCCAATGAAAAATCAAACGCCCGAAACAACTCTGCCGCGCTCTTCTTCCCTCTACCAGCTATCGCCGCGAGCACCATGAGACCCGCATTCACCCTCACCCTCACCCCACTCCCTAAATGACTATATATCTGCCGCATTCGCTTCATCACGATGGCTCTCGCGAGAGAATCCAACGCCAACCGTTCCCTCGTAGACGCCGACGTTCCCGCATCCTCGTCGTCGTCTCGCTCAGTCGCTCGCTTCATCATCGTCGCACAAAGCGCCAACAACGGCACGCACACCTTTTGTGCGTGATTTGCGTGATACGAATCCCATATTCCCAACACATCCGCAAAGTCCGGCGACCTCGCGAGGTACGCCTGCGTCGTCAAGCGTCGAGTTTCGTCAGTCGTCAGTCTGAATTCAGCCTCACAGCCGCCAGTCGTGTCGAAAAGAACCGCGCACTCTTCGCGACGCGACGATGGTGTTCGCATACCTTGAGCGTGAAATCCGCGCGTTCGCTCGATTTTAAACACTCCTGTCGCACGCGGGCGAGCGCTGCGGGGCAAGAAGAGCGCGTGCGTGCGCGCGCGTCGTCAGTCAGTCGTTCGGTTCGGTTTCGATTTTCGCCTCTGTCGAGAGGGCGCCGAGAGTCTTCGCCCGAGATTTCACACCCACCTCGAGCGATCGCGTCAGCGTCGGCTCCAGCGAGACCGAAGGTTTCGATCGCATCGATCGTCTCCTCGTCCGCGTCCGTCGTCATGGCTCGCGACGACGGCCGGGTCTGACGACGCGAACAGAGAACGTGAACCGATGCCAAACAAACTATTGCGCTTTTCGTAAATGTACTCGTACTCAAGACTTTTTAGATATATCTATCCAAAATCATGTAAAACCAAACACATAGATATACTTTACTCTTAATACGTTAAACCATTTATCATCGGACACTCGGCGCATTGGGGGAAACCATCGCTCGGCGGCGCCCTCGGCGCGCGGCGCGCGCGATATACCGTCTCGCGACATCGACGACGACGACGGCGACGGCGAACGACGCGTCAGAGAGAGCCCAAACCTTCCAGCTCTGTTTCCGATTCGTCGCGCGCGGGTGAGGGTCACTGAACGCGACGCTTCCGACGACCGAGAGAGGGCTTTCCACGAGAAATCTTTTCCATCTTCACTGTAAAGTGAACCTTTGTTCGATCGTTCGCTCGAAACCATGCGGGCGACGGCGACGACGACGCCGAGAACGCTCGCGGCGCGAACGACGTACGCTGCGAGCGTCGCGTCGCGTCGTTCGCGATGCGTGGCGAAGGGCCGACGGGTCGTCGAGACGAGGGCGGATGCGTTTTCGGGGATGAGCGACAAGTTGGATAAGGCGTGGGCCAAGCTTAAAGGGGAGAAGGATCTGAACGCGGAGAACGTGAAAGCGCCGTTGAAGGATGTGCGTCGGGCGCTTTTGGAGGCGGATGTGTCCCTGCCGGTTGTTCGGCGGTTCATCAAGCGGTGTGAGGAGAAGGCTGTGGGGATGAAGGTCACGAAGGGAGTGGAACCAGGGCAAATGTTGGTCAAGGTTGTGGCCGATGAATTATGCGAGTTGATGGGTGGTATCGGTGCCGATGGGATCAAGTTCCGCGACGATGGTGAGCCGACGGTGATTCTCATGTCTGGTTTGCAAGGGGTCGGTAAAACGACGGCTTGTGGTAAGCTTTCTTTGGCGATGAAGAAGCAGGGCAAGAGTGTCTTGCTTGTCGCAACGGATGTCTACCGTCCAGCGGCCATCGATCAGCTCAAGACGCTCGGAAAGCAAATAGGCGTTCCAGTGTTTGATATGGGCGTCGACGGTAACCCTCCGGAAGTCGCGGCGCGGGGAGTTCGCAAGGCGAAGGATGAAGACATTGATGTCGTCATCGTCGACACGGCGGGTAGGCTTAACATTGACGAAAAGCTCATGAGCGAGCTCAAGGCCACAAAGGAGGCAACGTCGGCTGATGAGACGCTTCTCGTCGTTGATGCCATGACTGGCCAAGAAGCCGCCGCGCTCACCGCGTCCTTCAACGAAGCAGTGGAGATTACCGGTGCCATCCTGACGAAGATGGATGGCGATACCAGGGGTGGCGCCGCACTTAGTGTCCGCGAGGTTTCTGGTAAGCCCATCAAGTTTACTGGTGTCGGGGAAAAGATGGACGCTCTCGAACCGTTCTACCCGGAACGAATGACTAGCCGCATTCTTGGTATGGGTGACATTGTCAGTCTCGTCGAAAAGGTGCAATCCGAAGTGAGAGAGGAAGAGGCAGAGAAGATTAAGGAAAAAATCATGAATGCCACTTTCGATTTCAACGACTTTGTTAGCCAACTCGAGATGATGAACAGCATGGGCAGCATGAAGCAACTCATGCAGATGATGCCAGGTACGGCAAAGCTCAGCGACGAGGAAATAGAAGGCGCCGAAAAGAGCATGAAGATTGCGAAGAGTCTCATCAACTCGATGACGAAGGAGGAGCGACAGTATCCAGACATGCTCGTCGCGAGCGACACGGCTGAATCTCGTCGTAAACGCATCATCAAGGGTAGCGGTAGAACGGAGGCTGATCTCGCACAGCTCATCATGATGTTTGGTGGCATGCGTGCCAAGATGCAACAGATGAGCGGCGCTCTCGGAGGTCAAGCGAAGGATGTCGGCTTGACTCCGCAGCTCTCTGAAGCTGAAATGAGCAAGTTGGCCATGAACAAGGTGAGGAAGACGGTCAAACCGGGCATGGTTAGAAGGCAAAAGACTAAAAAAGTCCCAAAGTTCTTGGCAGAGAGAGCTGAGCTCTCCAACGAGCGTTCTTAGGCGATAAAGTAGCGATTTATAATTAATGAGAGAGCAAGCAAGCTGCAATTGATATGTTTTCACAGTTTTACACGCGAATCCACGCCTTGTCGCCCGGTGGAACCCTATAGTGGCTCGCCAGGAAATACTCGCGCGCAGAATACGAGCAAACACGACTCAGCGTTTCTACTAACCAAGAGTCGGGTCCGATCAAGTACCGATGTTTCGGTTTCTTTGACTTGATCGCCTTGACCACTTTCTTCGCGACCTTCATTGGATCGGTGCCGGCGGCTTCCTCTTCGCGCATGATTTTCTCAGCGCGCACGGCGACCGGGTTCAAGTCGAAACCGTCGGACTTGATCACATTCTTCATACCCGGTTGCAAATCACCCGGTTCGACGAGACTGACGCGAATGCCAGTCGTCTTCACCTCCATTCGAAGCGCGTCCGTGTACACCATGAGGGCAGCCTTGGACGCGCTGTAAAGAGACTGGTAAGGGATTCCGATGCGACCAGCGATCGAACCAATGTTGATGATGTTACCTCCCTTTCGCATGTGTGGCATCGCCTCTCGAATGACGCTAATCACACCGAGAAAGTTGGTTTGCATGATGGTCTCTGCGTCCTCTCGCGGCGTGTTGTTCGCCCAGGAGGCGAGACAAATCCCCGCGTTGTTGACGAGAACGTCGATTTTGCCGTGTCTCTCGACGATAGTAGATATACACTCTCTGATGGACTCTTCGCTGGTGAGATCCATGGCGAGAAGCGGATGAGACGTGACTTTGCCGTTTTCGTCGCGCTCCGCGCCTATCGGAGTGTTCTCGTCAGCGTCCAACGTTCGCTTCGACGGCGTTCTAACGAGGCCAAAAAACCCGCCCGCCCCGCTCGAAACCGACGTATACCCACTTCTCGACGTCCCATACACCGTCGCGTTCGGAAAGGCGCTACGGCATTGTTCGAGAATGAGCGAGCCGAGACCTCCTCCTCCTCCCGTGACGAGCACGACTCGAACTTCCTCGGCACGCTCGCGATCGCGATACATCCCGACAGTCACCTTCCATCCTCGGCGAGCGGCGCTGGCGACCATGGAAAACACGACCGTCAGCACCACCGCCTTGATCTCGACGCCGGCGGAGCCCGAGGCGAAGAATACCGCCAAGTTGTCCACGACGGCGCGCGTATTCGCCCGACTGGCGCCCGTCAACGACTCGCTCGCCGCCGTCAAGTTTTTCGCCAACAACGCAAAGTACCGATCGATGAACCCAAACACCGCGTGTTCAGATACGCACTTGATGTTCCGCGCCGTCGCCCTCGACGCAGCGGCGATGAACGCATTCGTTGAAAACGAACCTCCGCACGCCGAACGCGCGAGCGCCGCCATCACCAACACCCACGCGCACGCCGTCGCCAAATCCCCCAGCGTGCTCTCGGAGACATCCCGAATAATCTTTCGCGCCTTTCCCATCGCGTCCACGTTCGCGAGGCTGTTCACCGCCGCCGCACCCGTCGTTCGAAACCACGCCGAGACGTTGACGGTTCGCACCGCTCGTCCGAACGCACCCAACCGTTCCGTCGCTCGGTGTCTCAGCGCCGTCACCATCGCCCGCGCGCGGTCAGCCGCCGGTAGTGACGGCAACGATGTTTTCACCTCGCTCATCTTCCGAGCGTCGCGCGTCGCGCGTCGCGCGTTTCGTCGGCGAACAGTGAGGAGAACTTGATTAAATTTTCAACTGTTTGAAAATGTCGAACAGCCACACAACGCGTCGCGCGTCGTCGCGCCATGGACGTCGCGATATCCGGCGCGTCTCTCCGCGCTCTCCACCGATCGATCGGGTTCCTCTCGCGCGTCGGCCCCGAGCTCCTTCTCGACGCGCACGCGTCGTCGTCGAGCTCGAACGATGGTGCGTCGCTGTCGCTCAAGGCTGTCAACGCATCTCGGTCGGCGTTCGCGCGCGTGCGCGTTGCCGCCGAGGCGTTCGACCGGTTCGAAGTCCACGGTGAACGGGCTCAGACGTGTGTGCTGGCGAAACACGCGATGGCGTCGATGCGGTCAAGGACGGGAACGGACGCGACAGAGTTGTCTACAAAGGTTGACGACGCCGACGACGTAAACGGGACGTCGAGAATGCGCGTGCGAACGAAGAGCGCGAAGAGCGGGACGACTAAGACGTACGAAATGTGTGTGGTGACGGATGCGGAACACGTGGATGCGGACCTGGCGGCGGAGGATATGCCGGTGAAGTGCGTGGTCAAGGCGAAGACGCTCAACCAGCTGTTGGCGCACTTTGCGAGCGCGGCGCAGGAGGACGTGACGATCATGTGCGCGCCGGATTCCGATGCAGGCGACAATGGGAACGGTGACGAACGGAAAATTGTAACCTTGTCGAGTTATAGTAATCCGAACGGGGGGTTGAGTCAGGCGTTGCAGACGAGCATCGCTTTGAGACGCGACGACGAGTCGATTTTGCACTATAGAAATACTAGCGCGAGCAAGGTTGAAGTGACCGTGAACCTGAAGGATTTGCGAAGCATGGTGCACCTGTGCGAGAGCTCCGACGTCGATGTCGCGTTGTATTGCGCGCAGACGGGCGCGCCCGTCCTCGTTAAGCCGACGGCGGATTTTAAGATTTTTCATCAGAGGGATGGCTTTGCCAACGATCACTACGAGCGTCCGCGCGTCGATTTCGAGGCGGAGCTCGTGTTGGCGTCCATGCTTCCCACTGCTGACGCCGCGGTTGATCCGAGTCAAACGCATCGTAACGTGCATGCGCCACCGAGCGAAGCGCCTGTAGGCGAATCGGAAAGACCTGCCCCGTTGCAAAACGCCCCTCTTGGGAGTCAACCGTGGAGTGCCATTCCGGATAGCGAAGAGGTGGCGCTCGCGGATACGGGAGTCGAGATCCAGGCGCGGGATCGACCGTGGGGCGTGGCGGATACCGGTAACGATAAAGAAAATGATTGGTTGGTCGGAAGCGAAGAAGTCGAAGCGACTCCTCCGGAGAAGAGACGACGATCCTAGAAAATTATTCATTTCGCGATTATTAGAAACGACCACCTGACGAAACGTCTTTAGATACAAATTGTAACACATGAATATAACACAGCGTATATACAGCAAGTTTCGACGAAACAATCACCAATCATCGATCGGCGTCGACGCGTAATCAACGCTCGCGCATCGAGAAATCAACGTCCCGACTTTCGCGCGAGCGCGTCACGTCCGCGTCTTCCAACCGTTTGACGAATTGCCCAGCCGACGCTTCACGCGTCGTGGCTTCTCCACCCTCGCGATAACTTTCCGAGCGCATCCGTGCTCCACATGACGCCCACAAACATACACGCAAATCCGGCGTACGTACACGTTAAAAAAATCCACCCGACGACGCTCAAACACCGCACGTCTCCGTGAACGCAACCCGGCCGATACATCGAAGAGCCATTCGTCCACGCCCCCGCGTCTTGTAAACAATGCCTCATCGGATCCGCCGACATTAAAATCACCGCCGCACACGTCAAAATCGTCGGTCCACGCCTCTGCCATCCCGTCCCCGACCGATGACTCGCCTTTCTCGCCGTCATCGCCGCGATGAACGCCGAAGTGGACGCGTTGAGCGCCAAACTCAACGCGTGCGACGTCCGCTTGGACGCCGCGCTCGCCGCTCCACCGAACATCGACGCGGCGACCAACGGCCAGCATCACGCCCCGACGAGCGACGGCATCGACGCGATGAACGCCACAGTCGCCGCGAGTCTCTCCCGCCGTCGCATCGCCCGAGATCCCGACGCCCCGCGGTGTCTCGGAACGAATTCTTCAACGTCTGAACCGTCATCATCATCGGACGACCACCGCCCGTCGTCGCCGTCGCCGCCGCCGCGGGTCCCGTCGTCCGTCCGCCGCGTCGGCGTTCCGTCCCGTCGTCACTCGACGCACGCCGACCCGTCGTCCTCACCGAGGATCGGGTCTCGAAGCGTCGTCATTCGGTGACCGATTCGGCGCGTCGAATCGTGACGTTTCCGAGACGAGACGAGACGAGACGAGACAACGCATCACTTCGAGACGATGACGACGACGACGAAACCGTCGGCGGAGCTCGCGCTGGATGACGCGGCGTCGACGCGATTCGTCCGGTTCTTCGCCGAGCGCGTCGCCTCGGACGGGGACGCGGGCGAGACGACGACGACGACGACGGGTGGACGACGACGGGTGGTTCGGTTTTTCGATCGAAAGGATTTCATGTCTGCGCACGGCGACGACGCGACGTACATCGCGAGGACGTTTTACAAGGTACGAACGGACGAGCGGATCGAGAATGGATGTGCTCGCTCGGGCGGGGCGGACGGGCGCGCTCGGCGCGTTTGACGAGCGAAGGAACGAAGGCTGGGACGACGACGGGGACGCGCGTTTTATTTGAATTTTCTCACCTGTCGCGCGCGTCTCGGTCTCGGCGGCGAGGTTTGATGAATGGGTGTGACGGCGACGAAGGAAGGATGACGACGATGACTGACGGGAAAAGAAATGTGTTTTTTATGTGATG